>Ga0126342_10003725_pt1 | contig 25482 bp, 29 predicted proteins | sample Cyp1metagenome_FD_92528 | JGI IMG/M metagenome (GOLD analysis project Ga0126342, IMG submission 92528) | Coral microbial communities from Lord Howe Island, Old Settlement Bay, Australia - Cyphastrea 1 metagenome | ecosystem: Host-associated > Invertebrates > Cnidaria > Coral ... | reverse complement strand
CACCCTTCCATGGAGATCGAAGACGTTGTTAGGGTTTGGCATGAGGGCCCATCGAAGAGCTTTGTTCACATCGATGACGGGGTTCTACAATCGACACATCACCATTGAACTTGGAAATATGTTGTGCCATTGTGGAAGATCAAGGAATGTGCTGAACCTTGCACATACAATGTGCTGGTGATAGGGATTTGCAACCGACACCTTCCCATGAAGGCCAGAAGCCTTGTTAAGGTTTAACTGACAGTCGATGACGGGGTTCTGCAACAGACACCTCCCCGTGAAGGCCGGAAGCATTGTTAGGGTTTAACGTCAGGACATATCCAAGAGATATAGCGCGCGTTCATGAATGGTTTCTAGCACCATCATGAATTTGAATGGTGATGTGAATTCTTAGCAAATGCGTGGTTTGTCACCGCGCATGCACAGAGGAAAGCATTTTTTTCTGTTGCAAGTTTGCGCACTGCTCCCAGGCTTTGGGTATACAAAGGCTCCGCTACCAAAGTCATGCAGAGTGCTCATGGCCCGCCCATGCCCACCCTTGGCACAGGAAACCAGCTTTCCTGAAGCAGCGTGCTGTGCTTGCATGCAGGGGCATGCCTGGAGGCACATTTTTTGCAGCTGCGTGGCAACAGCAACAGAAAAGCAAGGCCAAAGACAAAAGTCTTGCACAGATATGGCTTATTTATCATATACATATGTCTTCATAAATATTTATCTATGTAAATCTATTTGTCTATCTATAAATATACATATATTATATATATATGAGGTTATGATGGAAAAACCACGACGCATCTTCAAACCCTGTGATGCACATGATAAAAACATGAGGTGGCAACGGTATTTCAATTTGGATCATTACCATTAACCAAATGATTATGGAGTCCCGAGCCCAACACATAATGCGGGGTAGCCAAAAATCAAACCATGTGGGTTTGATGGGTTTCTACTGCTTCCTTGATATGATCAACATTGGGTTTATCTTTGGTAACCCACAATCATGATAGAAATATTGTCACATGTCGGGAATTTACCGAACAGCCACAGTGGCCGCATGTTCAAACCATTTCATGGAATTATGACCATGTCCCCACCTTGAAGCCTCCAGCGCGCTGATGCAGAAAACCGTTCCCAACAACGGTGTGGATATGTTGTGTATGCATGATCTACATACATGCGCATATGTAAACATGTATATATGTACATATGTGCACATGTCAGGAGAATATATATATATATATATATGAATATTGTTATGCTTGCGTGTGTATATTTACATATATTTACATATGATATATATATATGTATATATATATATACAAATAATTGGGGTAACAATGAGACCAATTATGTGGATGCCGGTGCAAACCTACTTGCCGGCCGGTTACCGCCGCACATGCAGCGTCAAAATGACACCCTGAAACCATGCAGTGGCAGCTTTCCACTCTGCCATCACCAAAAAACGAGTTTACATCTTGGTTCGACCAAGGTTTCTAAATCAATACCCTGAACCACCCGCAAAAACACTGCATGATTTACCACATTTTGTTGATCAGAAAACATGAAGGTTAATCACCACATCCAAAACCAAGTTGGCAACCACCTGTCGCCTTGCTTGGTCATGCCATGGGGCTTCGCCAAAAAAGTTGACCTCTTGACCAAGCGGGGCAGCTCAGTTTTTTCAACCTCCCACCTGGTTTGTCAGCCAGTTCTGGCATCCCGCCAACGGAGACTGAGAAACATCAAGTATCTTTGATACAGTCTCCGCAAAACTGAAGATGAATGGCACTTTAAAGCAATCTTCTTCAGATACCCAAAAAAAGACTCGTCTGAAAAACAAGTCATTGTGTTCCGAGGGTTAACCCTGGTTCTCTCAACCAACGCCGCCAAGTGATCCAAAGCATGGTGCTTCGGTCTGAGTTTAAAAAGTTTGATGCCTTTCTGCTCGCAGCAGGCTGCCAAATGCTGCCACGCACACAAGTGGTTGCGAAAGTAGACCGCAATGTCCTGTTGCAACAAGGGTTCCCTAAGAGAGATTCGGCTGACAGAACTCTAATGAAATTGGACCGTCAACCCCAGCCAATGCATATGGGTTACCGATACTCATCCACAACTAATTGTATTTTGGGTAAAGGGTACGAACCATCCAATAAGTCCCATGTTTGTTTGGTGAAAAAAATGAAGATGGACATGAACATCTACCGTTTATGGCCACCCAATCGCCTGGGCTTCCTGCTCCAAGCAAATGATGCCAGCATGGTCCATCGTCACAATAGCATGGTGAAAGTTCCAGATGCACGTTGAGATCAGATGCAGGACACCGTCCTGAGTAGCCACCCCATGGTAGAAAGGCATCGCACGCACCATACACCAAATTAGATATAGCTTCCCAGAAACTATCAGGGGAAAAAATTGTAGAAAAGCAACACCATGCTGAAGTCTAGATTCTTGTGGGTTTGCCTCCGAAAGTTCAACAGCTTTGGCAGCAAAAAACCATGAACATGATTTCACGAAGGCTGCCTTGAAAGCGCTCCCCAACTCTGGGTAATGAGAAGCTTTATCAAGCCCTGTGTTTGCTGCAGTGAACTTTCTGTTCGAGATAGCAATCCTCAGGAAGTATCTGAAGAGACATGTTTTTTGAAGGGTCAGGTTTCGTGAAAAACAACGTATTCAGAATCCTGTAGAACATGGTGGGTAACCCAAAGAACGAATGATGGCTACCATGATTACCCAACCTTTTTGTTACCGGTGAATAACCCAAAAAATGAATTAGGAACACCTCATCAGTTAACCATTATTATTCATTCCAAATAGGGGTACACCCAGTAATGAACTTGGTTTCCTGGATAGTCCACAGTAACAAAGCTACCCCATCTAATATTCATACCTTTTTCTTTGGAGGATGGTTTGTTTAAATGCAATCCTAGACGCCCTTGTTGGCCGCTTTTCTCCTTGAGATCTTGGGAAAAGTCTCGTACCACTTCGTTTAAAGTCCCACTACCAAGGTAGCCATTACGGGCCCAGTATCCCAACATGCTTGCATAGAGGTCCTTGCACGTTCCCAGAAATAATACGTGCATGGGATCATGAAAGACCGTCTCCAGGCACCATCCAGTCACCACACGCCAAGGAGACAAGGGATGGTTGGGAGCATTCCTGATGTAGTCCGAATGACCTGGGAAAGCAGGAATTCACACTGGGAGTCCGGGATAGTTCTAACTAAGATGTGCTATTTCGTGGTTCAAAAGAAGTTGTCATCTATCCAATGTTAGTAGAACAACTTGGTGCTGGACTTATTGTCGTCAATCGATGGGCAGCGCTTGGGTAGAAGTTCTTGTAATTTAAGAGGGGCTGCCAATCCTTGTGATGCCTTTGGGCTAGGCATGCTTCGCAAATCAAAGAGTGCATGTATGACCGTTGGAACATGTTGCACTCCTTGCGGGCCTTTCCGTCACACCTGAACCCAAAGTAGCAGCCACGGTATCCACCAGCTAGCTGTTGACCTATCTGGTTTGTCCGATAAGCCCCAACGAGTTTCTGACCATGAGGGCCTTCAGATGGCCAGATCCCTTTGGTAGATTGATCCAAGCTCCATGCTACAAGCTCTGCAATGACTTGTTGAGTCTTGGTTTGGATATCCGCATCTCGAAGAGAATCAACTGGTATCACGCAAAGGGGGAACTTTGAGTCCCACACATGATTGCCATTGGCGAATATGCATTGAAGACTCCAAACCATGAACTCATTGTTCGTGTAGAATTCAGCCCCGTCAGCATGAATGCACATAGGAAGCAAACCTGGATTGGTTGAAGGTTCGAATCCAAGTTTGACTAGCTGGGATGTACTAGAAACGTTAAGGTGGCACGATCCGGGCAAAAACAATGAACACTTGACTGGTTTTTATTCGCGGTTGACCCAACCACATGATAATTCCCAAAGACTATGGTTCTACAAGTGCTCAACACATTTAACACCTCAAATCGATTGGGCCATACAATTTCCACAACCCAATAATGAATGAGAGTTTCGCTCTGTGGTTTTCATTTTCCTGGAAAGCCACTTGTAAGTAATCGTCATTGATCATGAATGGGAAAAATGAACACAGAATAATCTGCTTAAGGTTTTAGGAGCGGCCACGATCGATTGTAGGATCATTAAGGCATGGGTGATGCCTCCACTCGTCCAAGCTAGCGCAGTGTTGCCAAAATTCGGCAATGGCAGACTCATTGTAGGCACCAGTCATGGATCTTCCAAACTGGCAGGGTTCGACCATGAACTTCACAGCCATCTCAGGAATTCCGGTGTTGATAATACTTTCTTCAAACAGAACCACTACTATGGGTCATTTTTCATAATACATGATCTTTAACCAAACCCAATCCTGAACATCCCCTGCATGAAACACTGCATCCAGGATCTCGTGAGGCAGCAACATTGGCACTTCCTGCACTGCTCGGCCCTCTCGTCCGGGAACCTTGCCGTGGAGCTGTGGCCGTAAGAGACATTTAGAGACATGATGAAAGGTCATGGGGTACCTGGTATTGGAAATAAATATGGTTCACCATACTTGGTTGGACAATAATAACGTATCTCGTTTGTCTTTGGTTGTATGGTAAAGCATGACTTGTTTCAAGTCTATGTGTTAACCACACATCATGAGAACATAATATGCTTCTTTAAAAAACCATGACACCGATTGGGTCCTATGAGATGGTCATATCAGAACCCCAAAAAAAGTTTCAAATAAAAAATAACCCAAGAAACATTGAGTGTCAAGGACATTTCAAGCGGTTCCAGTGTCATCGAGTGCAACCCTTTGACCCAACGATGCAGATCTCTCTCTTGGTTGTTCTGATGTTTTCCGTGCCCGCCTAAAGAACTCAACCCATAAACAGCTTCTTTATGCATGCCGTCCGCCACATTGGCCCTGCTAATGTCGCATATTTCGGCAATGCCTGCTCGCCCGCAACCAATCATACCTAGGGTCAGGTAAGAAACCCCAATTACCAATACATAAAGCTAAGAACCATATGATAAATCATCACAACAATAAAAGCACATTGGGTTCATCAAATAAACCGATGCTGACATGGGTTAACCAATAAGAAACCACAGCCAGTTTTCATCACAAATAATCAAACACTTAAAAAAATAATATCAAATGAGGTGCTGAATTATCCGTATTAGCTAAATCAATTTTGAAACCCGCATGTACCGTAACAATCCGACTGTGATAAATATTGGTATGCGAAGCCACTCAACAAATCAAAAAATAGTTTCTCGAAGATACGCAAGTACTCATCAGCACTCTGGCTTTTGCCCATGGATTCAAACCGCATTCGCCTTTCAGGGTTTTTGTCCACTCAAAACTTTTAAAACCATTGTAAAGGTTTTCGAGCCCTCCACCTTTGGCCTGATGCGCGCTGCTGCTGATGACCTGCGAAGGGGGCAGCAATTGCAACACCAACATGTTGGGTTGACTTTCACCAGCTCATTGCAAAGTCTAGGCATATGACATATGATAAAACAGCTTAAATGTTTTCACTGTTATCCTGAAAGGGTCTGCGTAGGATCACGATGATAACAACTTTCTGGAAACTTGATGGTTAAGGAAAGAATTGTTTTAATGCGACGGCCAATCACTCTGGCTAAGTACATCTCATTGAACTTAGACCCTGCAATGTGCTCGGCGCTACCTTTTCCTAACTTCTCTTTCAGCAATGCTCCAGCAGCTACCCCAGCAAAATCACGTGTGCACGTGCTACCTAGTTGCTTCACCGGTTCTGATCATGAAACAAATCATTTGACTATACTATGAATGGTCAATGATCTCATATGAGCCATGAAAAATACCCAGTCCATAAATGGTTTGAAGGCTTCGTGCTCATGGTTTATATAGGGGTTGAAATGTAATAAGCAATGATAAGATATAAAAAAAACCAGCCAGCATACAGTAAAGGGTTAGGATGGAATATATTTCATGGCTCGAATGACGAATACAGGGCTATAAGGTTTACGCAACCAGTTAGTGATTGATCTTGTCCTACCACGCTGCGGCTATCACTGCAGAAATGAAGATATGCAGACCATACCAATGGTCTCCTACGGCTATTGGGAATTGTTACCAACAAAGCTGGAGCTGCCATGGTAAATCCTTGATGGGATGAAGATTTTTATCGACCTATTCAAATGGCAACCGTTGGCTTAACCCCAGATTGTTGCTCAAAAAAAAGGGCTCACAGCCCTTTGAAGCCTTTGGCTCTTCAGCTAGCCTGATCACCTTCAGAGGCCTTTGCTTTTGGCTTCGCCTTCGCTTTCGCCTTCTTTGGCTTCAAGCCTGTTTGCAGGCCCTTCGCAGCTGCCTGCCGAGATGGATGCGAGATGGTTTGATATCGAGGGTTGCATGGAAAGGGGTCATCAATCAACACCATATAAGATATATAAGATAAAAAATCATTGTCAAGTTCACCATAAGCTTTTTTTATTCAAGACACTTCCATTGGTCATTTCTATTTGGCGTATCCTCCGGTGAATGATAGAATTGAATTTCTAATTGGAGAACTATGTACATTCAGAGATCTTGCTACAAAGGTAAATTATGTAAAACCTGTTGTTTGATAGCAGCAGAACAAATTTTGACAACCAAACATTGAGAGGCCCTACCTCCGCCTTCTCATACCATTGCGTTTTCTCATCCAAGATGGTGAAATACTTGCGGTATGAAGTTTCATCCTGGACTTTCCGGCTGACCAAATCCTGCAAATGGTGGTACAACTTCTCCATCTTTGAGCTGAACTGCATCATCTTGTCAGCTAGGTCTCCCGAGTACTCAAGAGTACCCAGGCTGATGGCAAACTTGCGGGCTGACGCGCCCTTGCTCAGGCATTGCTCCATGCGATCTGCAGCTAACCTGCCGGGAAACCAAGTAGATCACGGTTTGGAAATGGCTGGAAAAACAGTGGAGTGAACTCTTTTGATTTGAATACTTAAGGTATGAGCCAGCATGATCGGTCAAAACTTGGCAAATGGGATCTATGTTGGGTTGGCATCCAAAGCTTAGACCGCACCACTGAAGCAAACCAACCATGGTAGGAGACAAGTTGAGAAATATACCATTCATTCAATGCGAGGGTCATCCATGATTTAGTGGAAGATTATCAGTAGAAACCATGTAGACATGGGATGCTAAAATCAATGAAGGTGCCTTGACCTGTTGAGATATGTGCACATCATCCAACATTAGCTAGCAGCTAGCATCAACACTTCCATGACTAATGGTGCCCATTCCTTCAAAGTGGAACATTGGACCAACAAACACGTTTTGTGGTCAAGTAATCTTCAAGTTGACCGCTGGATGGAAGGAGCCAAGCAACAATTGTTTTCATCGATCAAAGCCGTAACATCAAAGAGGATTTCAAAGGTAAGTAATCTGTGGGAAGGACTCGTGGCCATTCTACCTTATCAAGATTATTGCAAAGAATTGGCAATGCACTGCAAGAAAAAACATTGGTGGGTAATATATGTATTGAATTTTTGCCTAAGTGAACCCCCATTGCACCAACCAGGGCCCCGACTCCAAAACAGTCTTTGGTTCAGCTTTGTCAGTTTTTTCCTTGGTGGGCTTTGGCTTTGGAGCCGCATTCACCACTGCATTCACCATGGCTTCAGCCAAAGCCTTCTTCCCGGAGTCCCCTGACGCATCGCAGTCAGGCAAAATTCCATTTTGCAAGGGGCCACCCTCAGTGGTCAATGCCTCAGCCAGCTCTTGGTTGTTTTCCTCGCGAACCTTGATGGACATAGCCTCTGAAGTGATTTGCTCATTGGTCAGCTCATTCCCGCAGTTGGTATAATAGAAGATTTCCTAATACAAGGCCATGATGACAAGCCAATTTGATAAGATGTCTTGGAGGTTGAGATTATTAACCATTATTGTTGAAGTGTTGAAATCCAACATTTTGGCAGCTGGAAATACAATCCCTTTGGGTCCTCGTGGTCATTTTCAAAGTCAGGATCGAAATAGTACATCCCCTTCTCTTTGAGTTTCTTAATCAACGCCTCTGCCTTTTCCTTGGGGTATTGCTTCATGATGTCACGAGCCTTTGTTCCAGCTCTCTTTCGGGTCGCAGTGTTTCGGGATTCAGCACGTCGCTCAAATTCCATTGAAACCCTGAGCGAGATGGGCTGTTGGGGTATCCTGGTCTTGAAAACTATTTGAGTCGAAAACAAATAAAGGGGATATGATGAACCAGCTATATCTTGATGGTTAAATATCAGTATTTCGAAAACCCATGAAGTTGCAAATGGTTGTTTCATTTTGTCCTAACTGGGCTGGAAAGTTATTTCATTTTGTCCATGTCAGATTCTCTTTTTGATCAACCCCCATTTGATACATAACTGGTTGAAGGAACATGGCCCCTCCAATGAGTGGTAATCACTTAAGTTCATGACAAATACAATCACATCTACAGGCTAGACCATGATGGAAATGATGCGAGTTACTCAATAATAAACCACCTTCCAGTTTACCATCAACAATCCCAAACTAGGTGGTTCATTGCATGTAACCCCAAACCAATCAGAGGTGGTCTGGGTAAACCACCCTATAGTGCATGATGTTTGATACATCCCGATTTGGTAAATACCCGGTGTAGCTTTATCATTGATAAACCATTGGTGGTATATATAGAAATACCACCATGTGATGTATTAACCTATCACTGAAAAACCATTGGTTGGATATCCAAGTTAACCACCATGTGATATACCAATCATTTTTGATTGATACATATTTGGTATATGGGGTGGTCTAAGTAAACCGTCCTGTGGTATATGATATTTGACCTATCCCGATTTGGGAAATACCCAACGTAGCTTTATCATTGATACACCATTGATGGGATATCTAAGCTAACCACCATGTAATATATAAACCTATCACTGATAAACCATTGGTGGGGTATCCAAAGCAACCACCATGTAATGTATCAACAATTTTTGATTGATAGATATTTGGTATATGGGGAGGTCTGGGTAAACCACCCTATAGTGCATGATGTTTGATTTATCCTGATTTGGTAAATACCCGGTGTAGCTTTATCATTGACAAACCGTTGGTGGTATATATAGAAATACCACCATGTGATATATGAACCTATCACTGATAAACCATTGGTGGGGTATCCAAAGTAACCACCATGTCATGTATCAACCATTTTTGATTGATAGATATTTGGTATATGGGGAGGTCTGGGTAAACCACCCTATAGTGCATGATGTTTGATTTATCCTGATTTGGTAAATACCCGGTGTAGCTTCATCATTGATAAATCATTGGTGGGATATCTAAGCTAACCCCCGTGTAATTTATTTTTCGATGACCATCATTACTGAACCATTGGTGGGATCCAAGCTAACCACCATGTAATGTACAAACCATTTTAGATTGAACCCTATTTGGTACATGCCCAGTTGAAGGTCAACAACCAATCAAAAGGCAATTGCTCAAAACCATACTAGTTCTAACCCCACAAAGTTGCAGAAACAAAATCGTAAATGCGAAAACAAACAATGGATGCTAGCAACTTTGACCAGTCCTGTGAACTGGAAAGCCAGCACCGAAACAAGTCGGTTTTATCCTTGACGTATGCACCCGCCAAGGCAACCGGGAATTTCTTCCTGTCCATGCACTGGCGGCAGAACTTGTCCCACGAAGCCTTTTGGTTGCTGCCTGAGCTGGCGAGGGCTACTCAAAGAAGTCCATAGTTACTTGAGGTTGGCAGAAAGTTGGGAACTCATGAGTCGATCTAAGTTTAGTTTTGGTATACTTTGTACAGGCAAAAGCTTTAGAAGTCAAGGTGCTGTTGGCATTGGCGAATTCACCATACTTGTTGGCTTGCATGGCAGCCTGACTGGCAACAACCATTGGCAACGCGTCTTTCCCAACCACCTTCTCTCCCTCCTTGTTGTTTCCCTCTGCGTTTCCTTCATCTTCTTTTGCGACTTCCTCTCCATCCTTCTCCTGCATCACTAGGGCATCTTCTTTTGCTGCTTCCTTTCCATCCTTCTCCTGCATCACTAGGTCAAGTTGCTCTTCAAGGTCTTGTTCAAACTCTTCTTCTTCATCCTCCTCTTCCTCCTCTCCTTCCTCTGAAGCTTCTTCTGGCTCCTCCTGAGCATCATCAGCACTTTTACCATGGGCTTCGATGGTCTCATCCTTGGATTGGTTGGCACTTTCGCTTTCACTTGGCGACCCCATGGAGGTTTCGCTGGATGTGTCAGAGAGCAAGGGGATGTCATCCACTTCAACCTCTCGGCTTTCTGACTCATTTTCATCTTTCTCCTTCTCTCCTCCCTTCTCTTTCATCAGAGACTTCATGTGCTCCTCAACCGTTCTTTCAAACTGCGTTCTGGACAAATCTTCCATGTAAGTCTCCAAGCTGACGCCAAGCCTGGCAGCCTCCTTTTTCCAAGCCTGCACGTTATCCAGAGAGATCTCTGAACCTGCTACGCTTGGCGACTGCAAAGTCCTTTTTGGCGACGGTGTCCTGAAATGGTTTGGTGCAGCCACCAACGCCATCTCAGAAGGCTTGCTAGCATCTTTGTAGTCCACCGTGGTTGGCGCACCTTTGAAGGAAACTCGGCGCCGCTTTGGCTCCTCATGACTTCCCTTCTGTTTCAACGCAGACGGCCTTGTCTGAGCTTCATTTTCTGGGCTGGTGTTCTTCAAATCTTTGGCATTCCCATGCTTCTCAGCAGCACAGGTCTTGCTTGTCTCCTTCGTTTTCTTTTCCTTCGTCTTCTCTTCGGGGATCTCCTTTGCCTGCTTTTTCTTTGCCTCCTTTTTTTCAACGCTCTTCTCCTTTGTGTTCTCAGTCACCTTCTGCTTTTTCTTGTCTTTGGCGCTCTTCTCTTCTATCTTCCCTCCCTTCTTGACATCCTTCTGACTAGATCTCTTCTCTTCATGCTTGGGGCTCTTCTTGTTCTTCCCACTATCCTTCTTGTGACTCTCTTTCCTGCACGCTTCAGCTTTTTTCTTTTCACTTTTGAGCTTCTCTGCTTTGCTTTCACTTTTCTTCAACCTTTCTTCACGCTGAGCATCCTTCGAAATGGTCTTTTTGACCCCTGGAGTCTTTTCCTTTCCACTTTTCGCCATGATCAAAACTAGCGCTTGGAATCTTCCACCGGCAAAACTCGCTGAGGCCAATGGCCACAAGAGGACAGGGCTGAACAGGGCATGGTTGGTTACCACACAACTTGACGCCTGGATACATGACATGGTAAATTCACTTTCATGACGGTATCAAAAAGGTATGCCTGAGCTTTTGGGGTCACTTACACTCATATAATGATGCTCAATATTATGCGAAAAACAACAAAGCATTTAGTTTGTCCATTTGATTGAAGAAAACCGTATTGCTCTGATTTGGAAAATCATGTGGTGACCATACATGATTTGTCTCGCCAGGCTCTCCAAAACACAAACATGACAATGAACACATAGGGGGCTTTGCTTCCTAACCCAAAGAAAAAAACAAATACATAGGCCTTTTGATTTCATGAGCGGTTGGGGTTCCCATTCGTGGCTGATTTGACAATTGGGCACTGTTTCATCAGAGAAGCATATCATCACCCGTAGTTGCAAAATCAACATTTCGTGGCTGAATGATACTGAAGATTATCAATCTTGAAGTATTTTGGTTTAAAATACAAACCGCGGCCTTTCTACACCCCACGCGGCCAATTTCTCAACACATTTACTTTGTGAGCCAACTCAATGATACTGAAGGTTATCAATCTTGAAGTATTTTGGTCAAAATACAAACCGCGGCCTTTCTACACCCCACGCGGCCGATTTCTCAACACTACGCGGCTGAATTGTTGATGTATGGAATACAAATCATAACTTTGGTACCCTTTGGTTAACCATCTCCATCCATCCACCCAGTGCAGCTGGGATTGGCTTGGGAAGGAGCGTACCCTTGACCATGTGCTTGAGCACGAACCTTCCCATTGTTGGACCTGCCGCCAGTGAGGCACTGCTGGGTTTTGGAAGGTGTCAGAATCCAAACCAGTGGGTGTGGGCAGAAACATGCTCAACCACACATGGGTTACACTTTCTGACAATGACGTGCAATATATAAAGTAGCAAATGGGGCCCCTTGTCAGCTGCTGAATTTGTACACAGTTTTAATGTGTAGTGTCCTCAACTTTGGTTCCTCAGTGTCAAAATGGCTCAATTGTTTTGGTTCCAAACACATATCCATTGCTATTGATTTTGAAACCCTAAGTCTGCGACAAAAGGATGCTTATAAAGACAGGCTCCAGGACAGGCATTAGCAGATTCCATTTACTGATACCCTCTCCAACTTGTGGTTCCGCAATATCTCAATGACTTGATAGTTGTGGTTCAATATGACCGTCCTTCTTTTATATGTTTGAGAACCAAACATTGTTAAACACAGGACGTTCAGAAACAAAGATTACACAGCGATTGATCAATCCAATGTATAAAAAACACCCACGGATATGATCCCTAACTAGTGGTTCCTCAAAATCGAAATGACTCGATGGTTGGGGTTCCAAATGAGTGTCCTTTTTTATGGTGTTGAACCCCAAAAACTGTTTCAAAAAGGATACTTTGAAACAATGATACCTGTTTGGTAGACTGCATTCCAACTGTGGAAGTTTGATCAGTCAGCTATACTCATCAAAAGCAACCGCGCCAATATTGAGGATTCTTGAAACCAATGACCTGTGATTCCTCAAAATCAAAATGACTCGATGGTTGGGGTTCAATATGAGAGAAACAATGATATATGTTTGGTACCCAAGTGTGGAAGCTTCATCAATCAACTATACTCCTCCTAACGAATCATAAAGCATCCACACAAATAGCTATGAAGGATTTTCGAAACCATTGTGAAGGATGTGATGTGTAGGGTTCTTCAAAGAGCGCGCTCATGTATTCCGTTTTTATCCTGCCAAATGTGGGGACCAGAAACCCACAGCCAAATCATGTTAGTTGGTTGCATCCATGGTGGAGCCAAAGAGCTAGATTTGCTCATGTCAGCGAATTGCTGCAAACCTTTTCGCCTAAATTTCAAGAAAGAAAGTCAAGAACTGGGCCAAGTTCGGCATTCTTGATCCATCGAGCATCAGCCCTAGTGTTCCTAGGAATGCTGCGGTAAGTCTTCAAATTGTGTCTGATTGCGCTCCTAGCATTTCTTCTCACCGCATCAGCATGCTTGGTACGCAGGCGGGCCAATGCCTTGCCGAACCTGGGCTGAAAACATGTTTCCTATACAACCTCTATTCAAAACTTTGGTAACCAGTTGAATTTGCCTAAGATCATCAGAATACCTATTGTTGGGATGTTCAACTGTCCATTCTTCGTGATGGTTGATATCCTCGATGAAAACATTTTGGGGCGAGCATGTTTAACATTTTGGGGCAGACATCAAACCATAATCTTGGTTACTCAATAATAACCCAGGATTACACAATAATAAACCATGTGGTTTTGGATGGCTCACATGTACGGGTAAACCATAATATACGACATCACCTACAATAGTGGTAACATTTTTGACATTGCTTTCATAGGTGGAACAACTGAGGACAGAACCCTGTTGGGTAACTCTGGCTGTTTTTCAAATCCCGGCCCCCTTTCACTCGTTTCTTCCCTGCAGAGTCAACATAGGTCACGGCCATCTGGACTGGATCAGGGGCTGGAAGCCACGATGGTTTGAAGTTCAAGATCTCGCTGATGATTTCGTTTACTGACACTAGACGAAGGTTTTTTGAAAAGACAGATGCAATGGACCCAACAATTACTCGCCGATATCAACAGACCTGATTGGTGGTTTCACAACATGGTGACCGACCAGCTGAGCCATACAAGGGTCCAACATTTTGCATGATTGGTATCTAAGTTGGGCCCATGTTGGGCCTATGTTAAGCTATTTACTGTAGGGCTATGTTGGGCCTATGTCGGGCCATTTGGGACCAGCTTAGCCAAAGACATCGAAGACACCCTAAATCACCAGGTTGGCTTGAAAAACAAGCAAAGGTAATACCAGCCCAATTATATAACCACTTGGTGTACCATGGTTCGTTGATTAGATACCCTGGCATACTTCCCTACGAATATGGATTCCCGCAAACCCCAAACCATTTTTGGGAACTTCAAAAAATGAAACGCTTCTCCAACGTAACCAATTGACTCGCATAAAGCCATGTTGGCTTAGGAGATGGTGCACCATAATCTTGCATGGACAGGGAATGCCTCCAGGCGCGAATTTTCTTTAACACTTCCTGGAACCTGGGGTGAAGCTCCATCATGCTCCCCCTAGGTTGTTCTAGCACCCAGAAGCACCCCAAAGCATGGGCGATCATGATGATGATCAGGGTTCTCGCAGCCAACACGTTCCCGAGCCAAACGCTCGGGTACTCCTCCTGGCCCAGAGGCCTTGATGCTGACCTTCGACTGGTGCCGGAGTTCCTGGGCAAAGGGATGACATTCGGAGTGGGTGTGCGCGTAAGACTCATAGGGCTCGGTTGGACCATTGATATTTACTGGATATTGACATACCAAGTCAAACCAACCTCAGAAAGACACCTGTCATAACATTTGGGGGAATATCCAGCTTTCGCATTCTCATCATGGAATGATACGGGGTCTTTAACAAAAAACACTTGTATGTAATTTGCAAATGGCGCTACTGGCCATCAAAAGACCAAACAAACAGTGAGGAGGATTACAAAAATAAAAGGTTTGTACAATTGGTTTTTGGCCAATACTCAAGAAAACGAATGATGAGCACACAGGGGCTGCTAGGCAACCACTTCCAGGAACCAACCTGGTGGCATGGTAGACTGCGCCCAAAAATCCTTGGGGAGTCATCAGGTCCATGCTCTCCCCTCCCCAAGCAATGTCCATTGCCAGCACTTTGCGACCTTCCTGCGGCGTATCGGTGTGGGCAAAGGTTTTAACATTGTCGAGCATTGTTTTGTTTGGGGCTGGATCCATGCATGTGGCTCAAAATGGTTGGCCCCTCAAAGTGGATGGGTTTTCATTGAACAAAAATAAATGTTGAGGGGTGATTGATCACATTCAGTATCACTCTTTTTAACCATAGTCACGCATCCCAAGTTGCTATCAAACACCATCGATGGAAGGAACTGTATATAGTCATATCCAGGAACTATCCAGTTGTGTGTTACTTGCATCTGGATCAGAATAGTGGCAAACACAACCATTCGCTTTGGGCTTTGGGTGTACATGAATAGTAATGTGGGCTCAGCAAATCAGCACCGAATGAACAGTAAGAAGTAATGCAAAATAGACTAGATTGCTCGATGGAATGATGAATTCTTCCACTCTGGTGAGGTGATGAAGTTTTGATGACATCCTCATGTACACAAATGGCAACTGGTTACCTAAAGATACTTTGGGCATTGGCAATTAGCTGGGAATATGTTGGAACAATCAGATCTACGTACCATTGACTTTGAATGAGCAAACACTCCATGATTACTATCATGATCAAACCCCCCACACTGCATAGAACAAGAGCCCCCATCAGGAAAAGTTGATACCGATGTTTTGATTTGAAAGGTTGCGAGGGGTCATATGAGCCATGGTCAATACTCCAAATATGGTTGATGGTTATTAACCATGAGTTATTGATCATTGCTCATATGACTCACATGTCCATGAAACCAGATAGCCAGTGTTTGTATAGTTCCAAGGGTTATGACTCCTTTGGCAGATTAAAGCAAGATAATCCATGCAAACCCATAGGTAAGACATTGCTGGGGCCCTTCCGAACATGTGTTAGATAACCATTGATGGTTCCATAGTTGTGTTTGGAATTTGTTTTCAACATTCCATGATGTCACCAACCCCGGCAGTCCATATGTTCGGCCCTGGAAACTGCACAGTCTCCAGCGAAGAGTTCCAAATGATGCAACACATTGGACGGGGTGTAGTCCAAACCCGGCAAGCCCATGACCAGGTTGACGATGAGGGCGACAACCTTAGGTTTTTTTCAAGGGACCATCCATATCAGAGTATGATCTGGAGCCTTTGGGATTACACCCCATCCCCAATTTTTCAGCATACAACACCAGCTGGGTAACCAACCACAAAAACAGATTTACTCATTGATAAATATGTACATATGTACACCGAACTATTTTAAGGTGGATACCACCACCAAATCCAACGTGAGCTGCCCAACAGTAAACCATCAATTTTCCAAAGCTAGTTGCATAACCCATCCAAAAATAGATGGTTTATGATTGGATAGCCCACTCCATAACCCCCAGTACATGGTTTATGATTGTTGCAAGTTTGGACAAAGAGCAGCTGGTGCTCGCATGGCCCTCAGGCCAGCAATGATCATTCGCCGTTTCGTCTCCTTGAATGACATCTTTGGAGGACTCTCAAAGTCTGGGGTGGCACCCTTGGAGCTAGACCGGATGGTACGCATGGCGGGGAGACAGCTCTTTCCCATTGGAATCGGTGGCCCTAAGCCAAAATGAAAAGCATTCAATTGAGCCCCAACAGCTTCCATACCCTTTTGTTTTCTCGTAGCGAATATCCTCTCATGTTTGCAGAACTGATGTCCAGGAAAGTCCTTGCGTTTTATCGCCATTTGGCAAATGTAATTTCCTTACATGCATATACATGTATACCCTTTTCCCGTCTAAACTTACGTTTGAGTACGTTTGATTATTCTTGGGTAGCAATGGCCGTGGAAAGCAAACATGTGATGACAATCACAAAACAAAAGAGGGAGGTGGAGAAGAGAGAAACGCAATACGCGAGGAACAAGGTATGTATAAACCACGCGCACGCGATACGTCGTACTGGCATCTATTCGATCAGTTAAAGCTTCGAAATGCTAGCTACTCAGCTCGAAACTTGGGTTCCCTTTTTTATGTCAAAAAATGGAACCCAAATTATGACCCACAGTGACCACCAATGGCCAATTAAGTGTTTAGAACCCAATTAAAATAAACCATAAGTATCCATAAGTGCTGAGTACTAACGGCACATTTAATTCAGAATGCATCACGCTGTTTTGCGCAAAGACCGCTTCAGGTTCATCCTCTATTGATTGGGTGCTTTGCACCCTGTATGCCCGCAGGAATTGAAAGCATATGCTACCGAACAAGTTCTGACATGTTCAGCAGCTCAGCATGCTTTGTAGATACCCCGCACGCATCAACGCAGACCGCAGCTCAACCCCCATAAGGTTGGCGTCCCCACAAACGAAACAAACTTGGACAAATCAATGAACCTGTTATTTTCCAAACCTGGGAGCTCCTACGCTGCAGCGTATGATGCATGTTCCCAAAACTATAGAGATCCTTCAAACATGGTACTCATGGGAGTACGCCTGCCCTTGTGCAGGCGCAAATCCAGGCATCAGAGATCGTGGGAAACTTGCTCCAAGCAACGTGGGGCCCGGAAACGCCACCCTTCACGTAGAAAGCTCGCTGTCGGAGCAACACCTGAGCAGCCGAAAATGTTTGGAAGTTTATGATTTTAGTTGTTTTCGGTAATGGTTTCATCTCTCCGATCTATCATGGTTGGTATCATTTCTTTTCTGACCATGAATCGAATTAACAAAACACAACAAAAATCTTTTTGGTCCATGCTCACCTCGATCCTGGCATCACCTCGCTTCACGGTGTAGCTGTGTGCGCCCAAAGAATTGCTAGAAGGTCGTGCTTGCGAAGGGATTCCCTTGAGGCTGTATCCACGGTAGCTCCCCTGCATAGGGAATTGTAAAAGATTTCACCGGTAGCTGAAAACAATTTCATTTGAAAACAATGGGTGAACCTTTTTGCAAAGACATAAGGTATAGGACATGTTTGAAATAGGATCCAACCTCAGAATCACTGGGATCATGGTCGCTGACTTCATCATCATCATGCGGCGCTGATGCATGGTCCGAGTCAGCATCCACACCACCCTCAGCACCCTTGGGACCCTTGGGGCGCTTGCCATGACCACGGCGGAATGTGGCCTTCTTGCCATTCTTCACCTTCTTCTTGGATTTTGGGTTTGCCTCGGAAACAAAGATTGGGATGGGTTAGTTCCAAATCCATTCAAAGCCAAAAGATAAAACCACACCCATTGAAATCACAACCTGCGTTTTACGCAGAAAGCGGCTAACATTGCCCAACTGTATTCCAATCTGAATTGAAACAACATGCTGGAAGAATGGCTCCTATACAAAACACGACTTGGGGCTGCCCCGTGTTTTCAAGTTACAGGATGCTCTGGATGGCTTGGTGATACTGTGAACTCTGCACTGGATGAGGAATGCGATGGCCAATCAGACCAATGAGGGCCACCACCCCTTCGCACCCTTGGCACTTTCCAAACCTAAGTGAAATAGGGTGACACCATTTGATTAAATTCGTTTGATTCTTGGCTTTTGGTTTTTGACAGAAATTACTGAACAACTATATAAATAAGAATGCCCTTGTATTGGTCTGGTTGCTATCATACTAATACCTGCCCATCCCCTGGCGTAAACCTAGTTGCCTGATTTCCGACCATTGGGGGAGAAGCGCTTCGAAGTGTGGCTTCAACGTCATTCATCCAAGAAGGCTTTTCGAGGTGAGGCAACTTGAGTACATTCGGGGACTTGTAAGGTCGAACTTGGTTACTGGTAGTCTCCATCTCTTGGAAAAAAGCAGCAACACCATCAGAATCCTGCAAAGGACTGCAGAACAAAGGTTCACGCAACACAATCGAACATCGAAGAAAACCAAGTAACAATACGTAACACAACATCACAAACCTATGGTAATGCAAGTGATCCAATAAGAAGCTTAGTTTTGAATGGTGTAGTACACCTATGTTTGGTACCCGTGATCGTGGTTTATTTTTGGACAACCCATATTGCACAGTCAGGTTCCCTGTGTAAAGGTGAAGAAACCCAAGACACGAGTCTAACCTTCCTCAGCCACCCAAACACACCCATGATTTTTGTGGGCAAGTAACCAACTTGCCGTCCGGCTTCATCTCCATTCGAGAACGCGGCAAAGTCTTCATCTTCTCCTCGGACACAAGCTCCTCAGGTTCATTGATGCGTCGACGCTTTGGTGTGACAAACAGGGCCTCATAGCAAGGGGCGCAGTCACGCCCGTCACACATCTTCCCAAACCCAAACCTCTCGCACGCACGGCCGAGAGATCTGTCACCATTGCTCCCGGAAGGCAAGGTGTCCTCGGCACCCTCAGGTTCAGGTCCCTCCCCATCACTATCCTCTGTGGGAGATCCAGAAAGCCCATCGCTGTCCCCGGCATCAGAGACACCACCAAGAACAAGGGTGGGAGCATCCAAGATCGAATCGCCATCACCTTCTCCATCATCAGGACAAGCCCCCTCATCAGAGCCATCTCCACCGTCATCACCACCATCTCCACCGTCATCAGAACCATCTTCCTCATCAGAAGATTCCTGCTCAGCTTCGGCCTCCCCACCAGAAGCCGCCTCATCAGCAGTGGCCTCATCAGCAGTGGCCGCTGCATCAGGACCACCGGCCGCCCCATCACCAATAGGCGCAGCTGGAGCGGCGCCAGCATCATCAGCAGACCCAGGGCTGGCCGCGGCCTCACAGGCTTTGCAACCCCCTATTTGGCCAAAGTGTTCCAGTACATTGTAGAGTACAGTAGACAACAGTGAACCATTCAAGTTAATAAGACACTTGGATCGGAAACCTCTAGGTTGTCTTTGAGTCATCGTTCATGCTGATAAACCAAATTCTATTCCCATCCAAAATACTACCAAATTACACCCTCAAAAATCACGCCCCACCCTGACAGCACATCACGGCTAACCCAAGCAGACCTCAATGTCTGCATCTTCAAGACGTCGAAGTCGATGCAGTCTGTTGGCTTCTCGCCGTGCCTCAGCAGACAGCACTAATGATACGCTCTGAAGTAGAAGGCATCATATTGGTGCCAGGTTAAAAAACAAAATATACAAAACCCTGGAAGGTAATCAACTTCAAAAAGTACCTAGTGCTGGGTCCCTATTTTTTTATCAAGTTTTGGATCAACATGACCCCCCAAGTAGCCTAACATAGGCCCAACAAAACCATCAAAATGAGCCACTAGAGGCCCAACATCCTCCAGCCTATGATACGCCCAACAACTCAGAAACCAAATCTGAAGCTGAAACCCCAGATACTATGCTCTGAGGGGAAGGTTGCAGCAGGGCCTTCAAAGAGGTCACTCTGTGATCATGGCTCGTCATACCTAACATTGGCGGTGAAGTAACAGCTAGGATCAGGACCCATCTTAAGAAACCATGAGTATGTTCATATGTATGCATATGCTTGTAAAAAAAATAGTGCTCCATACAAATACACATGCGTACGTGTAAATAGGATGATATATGAGAATACAAATCTCCATGTGTGCACCATGCATTGCCCACTGGTAAACTGCAAAGTTCTGGATGATTTTTTGTCTACTGATGGTAGCATTCGGTATATAGCATTGGGGGCGGTTTATCATTGCATAGCCCACATAATAAACATATGCATGCATATGTATGTGTGTACAAACTATAGGCTCCAAAAAAAGGCAAAGTAAACACCCGTAAGTGTGGAATCAAACATTAGAAACAAATGACAGTAGGCATCAACCAAGACACTGTTCCTGTAAAGGTATCTTAAGGCACCCATGAGCTTCTTACACCGTTCCGCTTCCTGTCCTGCCTGAAGCTGCACTGGCACGCGCGGCTTGACTAAGAGACGCTTGTCGAGCAAGTCATTCAAGTAGAGCCACACATCCGTCAGCAGGATGGCCCCTGGCACAGTGGTGGTAAACTTGGTTGCTAAGGGTTTAAGCCACACATAGTTCGCAGCGATGTCCTGCGTGATTGCAGGTAAGAGGCCATACCCAAAACGCATTGGTGGCAATGAGTTAAACCAATGGATGCTAAGAGGTGATCAGTTATCAGCATTGGCTAAATTCTTTTCTGCAAATAGGAAATCAAGTTGTACAGTTTGAAGTATGGGCTGTAATTCGGTGATGCCTTCTTAATTGCAGAATTGAATACTGAACATATCATGCAATTCTGTAATTATTTTTTCAATGGATATCAATGACGCAATGGATATGAGTGGATATGTTCATATCATTCATATGTAATGATGCAATGGATATCAATGGCCTTGGCGCCAAACAGTTGGTGAGAAACAATGCGCTATTTAGGAAGGAACCGATAGAAGTTGCATCATGGTCCATTGGATTTGGATCGTTTGGGGCACACGCCCAATAGGAAACAATCATTGTAGACTTCAAGTGCAGTACCCTAGTAACAGTTACCATAACCATTACCATAAACATTACCATAAGCCATAAACAACCAACCATTATCAAAACCATTTTTGGCAGACCCTGTCACGAAAGGATGGGCGGTGAATATCGCTGTCCAGTCGAACAAGATCCGTCCCAGAGAAGTCCCCATCCATAATGATCTGCTTGGCGCGTGCAGGAATGCTACGAAGCATCTCATGAGCCACACTTGCCTGAGCTTCGAGGCGATGGGTGAAGAATGTGACCCGGTGAGATTGAAACGTTGTCAGGCCCCCACAAAGCTGTTCTTACAGAAATGTATCTTTCCTTTTTGAGGGGTCTTCAAAAGTATTGAACCATTGAACCCCAAATATCTAATCTTGCAGCCTGGGCTCCACAAATTGCTCGGTCCACGGCACACGGCCAGGACCTTAGATAGACATCAACCCCTGAAGAAAACATAGGTTTTCAGATAGGGTGGCTTTGAAAGAAAACACAATGGCCATATGTTGAAAACGCTGTACATACTGTTGATGAAATAATATTGCGCACATTTAGGTACAATTTCGAACCAGCCATTTTTGAGCATCCCAATCATGACTTATGAAAGGCCCAACTTTGCTCATCCATCGTATGCTAACCAATGGGATAAACTTCCAAGTCAGCTTAGAAACGTATCGATTTCCAATTTCCTCCTCGGTGGCCCATTTCCCGATCAAATAAGGCCATCTGGTCCATATGACGGTCCGCATCGTCACCACCGCCGGCCATTGAGAAGACACGAGCAATGTTTCAAAATCCCAACCAGAGCACCTTGCGAACCAAAATGTTCTGCATATGGGACGCCCATTGTGAGCAATGCAAACAAGGATTTCTTTACTACCGTGCAAACAATCTAATACAGGCACTATTTGCCTGAACTATTCTTCAAACTGTTGCAATCAGGGATTAGCAGCTACATTGTTGATGCTCTCGATGCATCGCTGAACCCAGCGGCCATGCAGGCCTATAGAACCCGAGTAAGTTTCACGATCGCATGCCGCACTCAACCTTTGCAGCGGGTTGCCCACGATAGGGGGGTATGATGTTGTAATCATACAAACCATGTGTGTAAGTACACATACCTTCGGACATATTGATGTAAACAATCTCGGTGTATGTCAAGGAGGATACATATATTTATATATATATATATATATCAATTAATTATAAACTATATATTAACCGGTATCATCACAGATATACACATACATCAATATCTATCTATTATGTGGATATGAGAAATTGCAACCTCCCACTCCTGGCGTCAAAGCGGTGGAACCATCACCAACAGGTTTGCTATCTAATGGAAAAACCGTTTGATTATTTTTCGATCACTTGCCATGAGTGACAGTTGAATGTTTAGGTAGAACATTGCGGATAACCCTCAATGAAGGTTACACAGTTCTCAGGCATTGAAACCCTGGTAGTTGCTGCAATCTTTGGGGCCACAATAGATAGCAGAAAAAAGGCCAACTATGACAAATATTATTCGCAATCATGCGCGTGATTGCTTCGTGTGCCCAATGGCTTAACCACCCCAAACAATACATCTGGGTTAGCGCCAACCAGCCCTTACTGAATTGAATTGGTAACCAAGGATTTACGAATGAATTATAAGGGTTCCATTCTACCCAGGCTTATGTCTAAAACACCCAGCCGGTTGCTCGCGCGCAGACCATCGGTCAGCATGGCCTCTTCGAAGCCACTGCAGGGATGGCCCAGCCTGACAGTTTTTTCGCTGAGAATGTTGGGCATGTTTTTTTCTAGAATGGTTGGAGGCAGGCTTTCACTGGTGATTCAATGGCTTTCACTGGTGATTCAATTTCATGAACAATATATTTTTCTTCAGTTACCCATGGGACAAGGGACCCCCCATGATTGAAGCAAAGTGATGCATCAATGATCATCAATGCAATACTTCCTTCCATCCAGATCCCCGGTGAGCTTTGCACGCCTTCTCCGCACTTCCACCACCGGCTGCAGGTGAAGAGCAAATGCCTGACGGCGTGGTCTCCAGTGAGGGATTGTGCCGATAGATGATGCACCCTCATTGTATCAATATTATAGGGTTAGTGTGTATCTATTTGTAAAAGTGGTCACAACTTTGGAATGTCCAGCAATGAGGTGTCACCGCCTTTCTTCGTTTGGACCCGCTGGAAAGGACTCAAACTAAGTGGGGTAGGATGAATCCTTCAACAAAATAATTGACTCACGCTAGCTCCTACTCTTTCAGAAGCAACTGAATTTGATGAAAGTATGTGCGCAGCTCATAAATGTTCAGGTGAGAAACACAGAGGAATTGACATTAATCGGTCTTGCTTTCCCACTTTCCAGCAAAAAGCGGTTCCCAATTTTGCAAAAGCCGATCGCTCCAACCCATTTATGCATTGCCCAAATGGGAAATGGGAGACTGAACTTGCATGGATCAAGGGTGATTACTACTGTAGCTTCCGGTGTGCTCCACTATCTATGCGGGGTAGTGGATCATATCCGGAAAGTAGTGTCAAAGACTAGGGCAAGAAAGACCTGTCCAACCCGACAAGCGGCGCCTCTGCAAAGATCGCAGCCGCGTCCATGTTGCCAGCGGGTGCAGGGCGATGGCGCCAGGAGGAAACCATTGACGTTGGTGGCTATATGAACTATCTATGTATGTATGTATGTATGTATGTATGTAATGTATGTTATGTATGTAATGTATGTTATGTATGTAATGTATGTAATGTATGTAATGTATGTATGTATGTATGTATGTATGTATGTATGTATGTATGTATGTATGTATGTATGTATTTAAATAGTATTTATTTATTTATTTATTATTTATTTATTTACATAGATATAGATATGGGTACATGGTATCAATACTGGGAACCTATTCGTGTTTGCCAACTGTAAGACCTTCAAAAAGACCAGTTAGATGGTATTCCACATCCCCAATCATTAGTGTATCGCCGGGATGATAATGGTGATATAATAGATGATTATCAATGTTCAAGCATAATGCTTCGAAAAGTCATCCAGCCAATGGCAACATGTACCATAGATTGGGGTACATTGACGTGGTGCTATAGGCTAAGTGTTTGGTTTTAATGTGTTTGGGTCAATGGTTTTAGCCCACACCTCGTCACATTCCTTGTTCAGGAGCCCATAACAAATGGACAATGATTTATAGACAAATGGTTTCCTTCTAACTACTTGGGTGCGATACGCCCTTGAAGGTGTTGTCACCACTTGCATCGCAAGCACGAAAAGTGGTACATATACACGATAGGCATCCATATATATATAGACATATGTATGCATTTTGAAATATTTACAAACATATAATAGCGAAATGTAAGAAGTTTATAAGCAAACTTCCAATATTCGGGCGTTCATCACACTGAGAAGGAGCGCTTTACACTTTGCAAGTATGAGAGACTTCTGGCAAGCGTTGGCTCAAGAAACCAATATGCATTCCTGGAGCATGAGCGCAGCAATGCTTGGGCGGGCGGGTGGGTTTAAAGCGCTGCATCCTCATAACCCATGTCATCGTGTTCTGCGGGGCTTCTCCACGCTGAGAAGGGGTGTTTTACACTTTGCAAGTATGAGAGACTTCGGGCAAGCATTGGCTCAAGAAACCACTTTAGGTTTCTGGAGCCTGGAACATGAAAGCAGCAACGTGTGGGTGGGCGGGCGGGTTGAAAGCGCGGGCTCTTCATATAAACATGTCACCGGTGCGGCAACACTTTGAGAACAGCTGCCTGCAGAACTTTGAAAAACTTTTGGTTATTCATGGGTGCCAGAAGGCACGCTACCCATTAACTTTGGAGTAATGTCCGGTGTGAGGGTATACATGCCTTTGCAAAGATTGTAAAGCTTAAGGCATGCACTCACGAGTGTGCACACTTTGTTGAAATTTCAGTCGGGAGCTGAATGCAACAAAAGACATCATAACGATGTCAACTCCCAAACAGCTGCCCAAAGGACAGCTGAGGATCCTCTCGGAACCTTGGCCCCAGTCTGCACCTGTTGGACACATTAATAATGTCGAAAAATGCCTTGATGCAGCTGCCCCACAGCAGTTTAGGCCCATCACTCTTCTCACAATGCCGTACCGGGTATGGTCAT
>Ga0126342_10003724_pt1 | contig 25482 bp, 19 predicted proteins | sample Cyp1metagenome_FD_92528 | JGI IMG/M metagenome (GOLD analysis project Ga0126342, IMG submission 92528) | Coral microbial communities from Lord Howe Island, Old Settlement Bay, Australia - Cyphastrea 1 metagenome | ecosystem: Host-associated > Invertebrates > Cnidaria > Coral ... | reverse complement strand
TTTCTACTTTTTGACTTTTTGACTTTTCTCGTTTTTCTTGTTTTTCTTTTTTTCTTACTTTTCTCAACCAAAAACGTGCACGGACAAGAAGATACCAAACGTCACGTCTAACTGACTTAGCATAGGTGGGACCCCCCGGTTTTGTGTTTGTTGGTTCATATCATAGCTATGTCAGCTATGTATATCCTCAATAAACATCAATAATCCCAAGTTAGAACACAGAACAAACACGTTTTTTTGATGGTTGTACAACTCAATATCCTCAATAAACCCAAGCTAACCAAGTTATCTGCATCAAGTATCAAGTTAGATATCGTTGGGGGGTCCAACCTTGACTGTGGGCCATGTCCATCCCAAATACTTCGAAGGTACAGCTAGATAGGGATTCGGAGGTTCAACAGGTTTAAATCGTGGAAATGTAAGTTACATGTATGTTATATATATATAATGTACTATATATATATACACTGTTTATACACATAAATATAAATATATATATATATATATATCCATTGTACAGCTATTACATATGTTTTTTTTGCATATCAAAAGAACAGGTTTCTCACAGCCAAGCCCCAACCCTAAAAAGGCCTCCGCCCCACCAACCTGGCAACGCCAAAAGCTCATTGCGCAACAAGAGTACTTTTTAGATGGGATTAATGCAATGGTCAAATTATGAGTACCCTCTGGTAAAAGTTTACATAGCTATTGAAAATGGCAATTTATAGTGAGTTTTCCCATTAACAATGGTGATTTTCCATAGCTATGTGGCTGTTTACCAGAGGGTATGTGCCAAAATTGGGTACTGTACCTCAATCATTGTTCATACTACAAATAAACTGAAATCTCTGGTCCCCCAGGTCTTTAATTTTGACCCATACTCATATTGTTGATAGAAGTATAAGGCAGCTAAAGGACGGAGAAATTAGTTGAACACATGCAAAATGCGAGCAAACCAGACATTATCCTCCTGCAAATTTCGATTACAAACCACTTTCTAAGTGGGATGCACATCGAAGTAGTAAATTCATATAGACCCTGAAAATAACATGTCTTAAGTGGATAAGCCCCTATTTTGCAAATTTACTGGATAATGGGAATATCATGAATATAGCCAAACATATCCAAAACCTAGTTGTGCTGTTGTCTTGATAACGTAGTCATGGAAAATCCCCAATTTTGATAGGTAAATCAACTATTTCGACTGGGCCATGGCTTCAATAGGAAACTGTAACAAATTACAAGAGGGTATCAACTGTCGAATTCTTTGGTCCTCGCAATGGAAGTGGGGCCGTCACTTGTTGCTACGAGAGCTATGAGGAAGCAGATGCCGTTCACTCTCAAATCTCCCAAGTACATATGAGCCATGGTCAATACTCACTATATGGTTGATGGTCATCCCATCCATAATAAGGATCCTCATAATGGTTATTATAAATCCCTATGAACCATTGGATGACTAGCCCCTATTAATGGGTATTAACCATGAGCATTGACCATAGCTCATATGGGGCTGCAGTTCTACTTAACTTGCTTGGAAACGCCCCATGTCTCCGAGAGACATAGTTGGCTATATCTTCATTCAAGTCCCCTTCATATTCCGAATATCCAATGAATACCCCAACATCTCATATACCATCCAAGTATAGACTTGGTGTCTACAAGTATAGACTTGATTTCTAACCCCATTCGACTATACAGTTTGATGGGGTTTCCATAAATGGGCGGTACCCCAATTTTTAGATGGTTCATGATGAAAATAACAAAAAAAAAAAACATCTAAAAATCATGAAATGGGAGGCTGATTAGCCAATTTTTAGATGGTTAGCCATGTTCATTTAGATGAAATGGTTGGTATCATGGGGGTATCATCGGATGTATCTCCCATTTTAAGGGACACCTCCACAAAACATGTCCATGGCTTTAGCGCCTCCACTGGCTTTGCCCAAGTCGCCTTTGCCCCAATCGCCTTTGCCTTTCTTCCCTGCCAGGCCAAAGGTGCCATCGTCAAAACATGGGAACAATGGGCTATGGTACATTAAACCCTATATTGGGAATCATTACAATGGCTACATGAAAACCCTATTGATGGGAGTTCTGGCAGACTTTTTTGTTGCGATTTCATCCAATTTCATGGGGAGTCATTGAGGTTTCATGGGGATAGAGATTTCATGGGATTTCATGGGGATCTAATGGGATCTAATGGGAGTTCATGGGGATTTAATCTTGACCTAATTACACATGGATTTAATGGTATCTAGTGGGATTTATATTTATATCATGAGTTTTCTCTTTCCCACTGAATTGTACTTATAGCAACCCAAACAAGAGGGATATAAAAAAGTAAACATTCACACTAAAATCGTGATAAATCTCACGCTTCTGCATCTCTTGCGGAGTTGCTGTAATTCATCCCCAGGGTTTCCACATCCGAAATAGTTGCTAAATAATGGTACATGAATGTTCATCTATAGTATCACTAGGTGAATCACAAGTTTTTTCCATGGTGATTCATAAGTGATCAAGAGCCCATATTATCAACCCTTTTGGTCCCGAACTTGTCGCGGGTACCAAGGGATCCATGTGTTTGGTTGAATTATGTTGAATTCATCCATTCCCACCTTCATTGATATATCCTATAATATCCCATAATATCCCATTATATCTATATCTTATGTGTCCATGATGTCCCAAACTTACCCAACCAAGACCCATGGACCCATGGGAATAAAAGTTTGAACTTTTTCCTGTTCTGGGTCCGCGCGCGCGCGCGCCACTTGGCTAACGAAAGAAAGACCAAAGTGGGGCGCGCGCGCGCGCGGACCCACAACCAAAAATGTTCAAAAGTTGGCCCTTGGTGACTTTAGCAAATATTTTGGGCACATCACAACCTTCACAACATGCACGCGTCAATCCTTCAGAATCGTCCAGAAATTCAAGTCTAGGGGTTAATCAACCACCACACAGGAAACATGTTTTGGCGATAATAAACATTGTTTGTCTCCGCTGATTAATCAAGGTGACATGATATAAATCGTCAAGTATCTGTATAGATTTGTCAGTTTTTCACCCTTACCATTCAGTTTTTGGAGCCACCAAGTATCTTAGAAGGTGAGGCCAACTGAGGGCCGCGCCCATGCCCCAGCCCCAGCCCTTGCCGTTCCTGAGCGGTGGAAGATTTACAAGGTGAAGCCCACAAAAGATGCGAAACCATCGGAGAAAATGTGATGTAACCAAGAAAAAGTGAGGATTTGATGGGATTTATATGCACATATATAATGTATATTCATATTAGCCAAGTTGACACATACACATAACATATATCGAACTAGTTAATGGATTCATAAACCAACAGACGTCACTCGCACTCACTTTGTACAAGAGTAGAAAAGCTACTCTCTGGTATCATCAAACGTGGCTAGGAAATTTCCCACAGTTTAAATGGGAAAGTATCATCTACAAATTGGTGTCTTTTTCATTGCAACGTTTGACTACGGCAGGGGTGAACATCTGGGTCCCAGCATGGACTGCAGGAAGATGTAACATCCATGTGTACATTGACTCATGATGAGCCATGAAAAATACTTGCATCCTGTGAAACTGCCTCATAAAAATAGGTATTCCAGTAATTGCCACAAGGTGGTATAACGAAGCACAATGACCAACCGACAAGAGTTGTTTGATGGTTTGAACAAGTGCAGTAACAACAAGACTGAACATACTGGCAGGGACTAAAGGACTGGATTGCATGGTGAACTAAGCAGCTAGGGACTAGTGGCAAATGCTTCTCGGAACAATGACCTACTTGATCCTACTTGCACATCATCTTGTGAAGTGGCTATCAACCACAGTTGTTACCTGGGTATGTGCATGATTCAACATCACGTGTTCCCCAAAACGGGACGGTATCTTACTTCAGAATGGACTTACTTCATACTTCAGAATGGACTTACTTCAGAATGGTGCCCTGTTCCCAGCTTTTGCCAACCTCCAGCTAGAAATCCAGATGCAAATCATGACCTGCTCACCAATACGGAAGCACACGAGAATCTCTCAAGACTCCTTGGAAGTGTCAATCCTTCCAGGCTCTGATTGTAAATGTGGCTGAATGACAAGTCCTGAAGATTGCTTGGCAGGGTTACTCCTGCCAGGCTCTGATTGAAAGAATGGCCAAATTTCAGGCTCTGAAGGTTGCTTGGTAGGGTCACTCTATTCAGGCTCCGGTTGAAACACCAGCCAAATGCCAAGTGCTGCAGACTGCTTGGCAGAAAGACTCCTTCCAGGTCCTGGTTGAACCAATAGCCAAACGTCAAGCTCTGAAGGCTGCTGGGCAGTGTCACTGAGTCCAGTCTCTGGTTGAAACAGTAGTCCAATTTCAAGCTCTTGAGGCCAAAAGGCAGAGTCACTCTTTGAAGGCTCTGGTTGAAATAGTGTCCAAAAGTCAAGCTTTCAAGACTGCCTGGCAGAGAGACTTCTTCCAGGCTCTGGTTGAAACTGTAACCAAAGTTTAAGCTCTTCAGGCTAGTTGGTAGGGTCACTTCTTGCAGCCTTTGATTGAACAAGTGGCCAAATGTCAAGACTTCAAGGTGGCCCGGTAAGATCACTCCTTCGAGGTTCTGGTTGAACATGTAGCCAAATGTCAATGCCTTAAGGCCAGCCGGCAAACGCGCACGCTTCAGGCCGCAAACGAACTCGGAGTCAAAGGTCAAGTTTTGAAGACCGCCAGGCAGGTCTAGTCCTTCCAAGCTGTTGATATTGTTGAAACAGTAGCCGAATGTCAAGCTCTGGAGACCCAGAGGCAGAATCACTCCTTCCAGGCTCTGATTAAAATGTCGACCAAACGTCAAGCTCTGAAGACTGCTTGGCAGGGTCATTCCTTCCAGGCTTTGGTTAAACTGGCTACCAAACGTCAAGCTCTGAAGACTGCTTGGAAGAGTCACTCCCTGCAGACTACGGTTGAACATGTGGCCAAACGTCAAGTGCTGCAGACTGCTTGGTAGAATGACTCCTTCCAGGCTCTGGTTCCAACGATATCCAAATGTCAAGCTCCGCAGACTGCTTGGCAGGGTCACTCCTTCTAGGCTCTGGTTGAAAGCGCTACCAAATGTCACACTCTCAAGACTGCTTGGTAGGGTCACTCCTTCCAGGCTGCAGTTGAAACCCTGGCCAAATGTCATGGTCTGAAGATTGCTTGGCAGGGTCACTCCGTCCAAGTTTTGGCCGAACTGACGACCAAATGTAAAGCTTTGAAGATTGCTGGGAAGAGCCACGCCCTGCAAACTGTAGTTGAAGTCGTAGCCAAATGTCAAACTCTTGAGGTCGTTTGGGAGGGTCACTCCTTCCAGGCTACGATTGAACATGTAGCCAAAGGTCAGATTTTGAAGACTGCCAGGGAGGATAACTCCTTCCAGGCTCCGGTTGAAACAGTAGCCAAATGTCAAGTTCTGAAGACTGTTAGGTAGGATTACTCCTTCAAGGCTCCGGTTGAACTGTCGACCAAATGTCAAGCTCTGCAGGCTGCTTGGCATGATTATTCCTTCCAGGCTCTCATTAAACTGACGACCAAACGTCAAACTCTCAAGACTGCTTGGAAGTTTCACTCCGTGTATGCTCCCAACGTTGGAAGCATCGCCAATTGTCAAATGCCGAAGGCTCTGTGGTAAATTGCGCAAGAACCGTGTGGTTGTTGCAGCAGCTACTGAGATCCGTGTCACTCCCTCCAATGGAAGTATTCCATCCGGAACTGGTAAACCACGGAGAGAGGACCAGGCAGCATGTAGATCTGTTGGAACCTGGTTGTGGAGAAAAGCATAATCCCTTAATCCCTTCCCCCCGTTTTTGGATCTTTTCATTTTGGTGCCCAGAGATCGGATTGTGGTCATTGCGAATCATGTTCCCCATTTGATGGGAGACAAACAATATGAATGAAACCCACCAGCCAGGAACAAAAGTGCAGGAGAGTGTTGGAGCCTTGCCCCCAATGCCTTGTTCTCTCAATGTTTGGTGCAGTATCAGCTGTGAGTCACGGTAATGCAATGCAAATTGCCAACCTTTTCGCGGAAGTTGCTGGTGCTGCTGGGAGATCATATGGTACACTTCCCGACCAAGACAGGAAGCACTGATCCTCAACATGTATGTTTCACCATTCAAGTAAAGTACACAAAGGTCAATCAGATCTGAGCCATTCTTTGGCTCGTCACTACTGGCAGCACAGGACATCAGCACGAGGGATGGAGCGACATTGCTATGATAAATGCTAGGGATGGAAACTTGAATGGTTAAAAGACGTTAAAAGGTACCAGCTAGGAAATGTGTTTTACCTAATATTATTGAATCTAATATACACGTGATTACTCATGGATTAATTATATTGAATTATTGGATCCGGCGTCCAGCAGTTTCTCCAACATAGGTATCCTTTTTGTCATCTTATTCCCCCCACGTACCGTGTCTTGTTGAAAGGTTCCACTGCAACATCTCTTGCTGTCCTGGCAGTGTGGTCTGTCAAAGCAACAATCAATTGTGTTGTTCCTTGCTTCCCTTGCTGAAGTATACCACCAATTCATGTCAATTCATATATTTATCAACGTGTTTATTTGGCAAGGGTCTTCGATACCCACCTTTATATATATATATACCAATCAGACTGGATGCTTGTGCCGACGGATGTTAGGCACATATTCCGTACATATCCTACCTACATGTCATGTTCAGTTCAACAACATGTATGCTACCTGAATGGTGGTAGAGATTTTTGGAAGTTGTGTCAAAATCCATGCCTTGCAAGCATGCGGTAAATCCGAGATCAGAAATCCAAAGTGCTACAGGTTTATACATGCATGCATGTACGTGCTAAACCCAATGATGGTTGTCACAAGCCACGTAAGTGTAGTGTTACCAATTCAGGGATATTCAGGGTATTGAAAGCACTGACAAGCCATACCCTGAAAAGGGAGCTCATGGTCGGGTTTACCACACCATACCCTCCTGTAAACCACTGGAAAACCCACCATTTTATAGATTAGATCACTTTCCCAACAAAAACCATGGAGTTTCCACATCTTTTCGTATGTGTAACCCAGGGTACATCAGTGTCATTCGTGTCATTCCGAATGGCATTCTCTTGGCATTGCCTCAAAGCTGGACCGCACCCTGAGGGCCGAACTCGTCTCCTTTACCCTTCATGGACTTTTTCTTGTCAACCTCCAGAAATTGAGCTTGGCACAGTTATGGCCATTTATTAGTTATAACTGGTTATAAATGGGATTATACATTCTATAAATGGGGTTATAAGTACTTAAAACTGGTAAATGGCCATAACTGCAGAGCTTCGATGGATGCTTTCCAGCCAATTTTTTCGACCGACAAACCGAGGATCATCCCACGGATCGTTTCAACTCACTGGTGACCTTGCTGACCTTAGCAACTTATAAATATAGGCTACCCTCTGGTTATGTCAAAATAGCTATTGAAAATGGCCATTTATAGTGAGTTTTCCCATAAAAAATGGTGATATTCCATAGTTATGTTAGTTTACCAGAGGATAAGCCACGTATATAAAGGGGCCTTACAAAGCAAGGTTGTCAACCAGTTACGATCCGTGGGAGGATCTTCCAAGTTTTATATCTTTCTTATCATAGTTGGGATGTACCCTCTGGTTATTTAACATAGCCATGGAAGCCATGGCCCATTTATAGATGGTTTACCTATTAATAGCATGGTGATGTTCCATGGCAAACTGTTAGTCATAACCAGAGGGTATATCTTTCTTATCACAGTTGGGATGTAAATGGGACAAAGGCCGACAGAGGTGATAATTGCTTCTGGCCAGGTTCATGATATCAAACACAGGGGATATGGCCAGGTTCCCAGGTTCTGCGAAAATCTGTAGCACTAAGAAACCCCAACAAATTGTATCATGGTATATAATTGGAATATAACCGACATTATGGTAATTGGGTTTGTCCAGAAAGTGGGGGATACAACAAAGACACAATCACATGGCATCAACGAGCAAAGGTGAAAAGTGAACATGATGCTAACCTCTCAATTCTGAGGTCGGTCAAAGTACCATGTTTTCAGACAACACCATATTGGAAGCAATGAATCAATTCATCATCCTAAAAGAAAGACGTTGGACAACAACTCCATACAACCAACAACCCCAAGCGGTTGGATGGAAATTGTTTATTGAACACTTTATCTGAAAACAGGGTAACCCCAAATTTGATGGATCACTCTCTCTTCCAAAATCTTTGGGTGGTCAATTTTCAAAACCATTTAGCAACCCAGCAACGTCAAAGGTGTTCATGGCCGATTGAACTTAGATGGAGGTTGGTCGTCAGTCGTCCATGCTTCCAACGTGATGCAAGAGTTTCAGAACGACCTAAAACGGTTTCACTGAGCATTAGTGACCCTGAATCGTTGAATTTCCACGGAACGTATGGAACTTGGATGTAATGCCCTTTCAACATCTTTCAACATGTCAGGAAGATAGACTGAAACCTACAAATCAGGGTATATCAGGTATATAAGACAAATATTGGTTGGTTGATCAGGGTATCTCAGGCTTTCCGCTGTTGTTTTCACCCTCAGTCAGTAGTCATCAACTGACTCAGAACCTTGGTGATTGTAAGTTTAACTGTGGCTATCCCATAAGTGGCTTAAACCATTCACTACAGTCATGACCGTTTACCTCTTATAAGTGGTTGTAACTTATAACTGGTTATTTCTATGGGATTATACATTCCATAAATGGTGTTATCAGTACTTATACCTGGTATTTCGGGCCGTAACTGTAAGTTAAATTCTCCCAAGTATCTCATTGATCTTTAAGGCTTCCCCACGAAGGGATATGTTTCGCACCATTCCCCCAAAAGCTCCTATTGTCTCTAGCCAATTGAATATTGCCGTGGAAACCAGCAATACTCTAGATACCAACAAAATGAGTCTTGAAACCAACACATGTCCCACAGTTGCAGCCCTATAGCCAATTATCACAGGCTGAGAAAACCTCATTTAAGGGCTATATATATATAACCAACCAGTTGTAGGAGTTATTTCATTTCATGTACAAGATAAACATAGTTATAACTCTGACGGGCCACAGCCGCAGACGGCTGCGCCTTGATATTTCGTCCCAAGAACTCGGAACCGTCCAGGGCTTTCGCGATCTGCGCAAGGGCGGGATTTTTCGAAATGGGTACGGCTTCCGCGAGGTTTTTGCCCAAAGAATCACATACTCCCCCGATTGGTCTAAGACCTAACCAGAGTTTAACTCAATGGGTTGCCGGGCACATATCCCATGACGGATCCATGGTGCTGGTATATATATGCTAACATAAAGGGGGTATATTGATGGTAAATGTTACCATATATAGCATACATGAATCCTATGGGTATTGCATAATATTAGCAGGATGGAACTTAAGTCTTATATAGTCACTTTGGAACCAACTTTGGAACCAATATATCTGGTGTCCATGCTACGTATGGTCGGTATGGTCATCCATCCCATCATGGCTTTGTAGATGGCTGTAATGGATTGATGACCATCACAGAACATTAGCTGGTTGGTGGTTCACTGGATTGGTTTGAGGGAAAATTTACAGGAAACCATGGTTTTTACCATCAAATATAGGGCTTTCCTGTAAAATTTTCCATCATCCAATTCTATGAGTGGTTGAGCCACCCCTCTGAAAAATGATGGAGTTCGTCAGTTGGGATGATGACATTTCCAACATATGGAAACATATTTTAAATGTTCCAAACCACCAACCAGTTAGTCAATTTACCCAAGTCTTGACCATGGCACAAAAAAAACAGCAACTGGCCGAATTGGAGGATCAATTTGATTCCTTTCTCCAACATTGACTGCGGAAATGCGTGGATAGATGTGATGCAACAAGATCCCAGAAGTGCTTTTTAAAAAATCAGCATGTCAATGGGAATTCCAGGATCCTAAAATGGAGGTACTGTACCATATAAGGCCAAATTTTGTGGTGATATTCACTTACATAGGCCTTACATAGGCCTTACATAGGCCTTACATAGGCCTTATATATGGTAGGTACCTCCATTTTAGGTTCCTGGAATGGCCATTGAGCATGTAACCGTTACCGTTCCTGTGCGGCAGGTATGACACGGTTCAGGAATCAACTCCCTTAAGATTGGACATGTCATCCTTTTTTTGGGGGGCATAACGAGGTGTGTCCATTGTACCTACCCTCTGGTAATTTAACATAGCTATGGAAAATCACCATGATTAATGGGAAAATCCACTATAAATCACCATTTTCAATAGCTATGTTAAATTACCAGAGGGTACATAATAATCGAGCTGTATCAGCCACTTATCATGTTGGTTGTGTATGTCATATTTTTGTCCAAAGCTCTGCCAATCTCAGGGTCTATCCCACCGAAAAAAACGGAGCCATGATGATATATGATACCCTCTGGTAATTTAACATAGCTATTGAAAATGGCCATTCATAGTAGATTTCCCCATTAAAAATGGTGATTTTCCATAGCTATGTTAGTTTACCAGAGGGTTAGTTACTATAACCACTTCCTCTCTGGTTATTTCACATAGCGAACTGAAATCATCGGAAATCCATGGCCAATTTATGTCGTTCGATTGGCTCAAGGTGATGTGCACAGCCCTTTTTTGGTGCACGCGTCACATTGGTTGTCCGGCAGCTTTGAATGGTAGCTGTCCTCGCCTTTGTGGGTAGGCATATAAAGGATTTCCACATTTTTCGAATGGTGATTTTCCGTAGCTTGAATAGTCAGAGGGTATCTGGGGAAATGGTTCATAATGGTTCTATATCCGAAACAAAATTTCGCTCGGCCGGGTTTGAATTTCATCCAATTCCCATCATCTACGGAGGTTGGTCAAATGGGGTTGCCTTTAATGTACCCAAATAAACAATGTATATATATATATTATTATATTATATTATATTATATTATATATATTGTATATATTATTATATTATATTATATTATATTATATTGTATTGTATTATATTATATATATATTTATTATATTATATTATATTATATTATACTATATTATATTATATTATATTTTATTATATTATATTATATATATATATATATTATAGATATATTATATATATATATATATGTATATAGATATTGTATATTAGATATGTATATACCAACAAGAATGATTCCAGACGGAAGTAATTCTACCATATTCTACCATAAATGGATATAAATGGAGCATCTAGGTAACATCCAGATTCATACGCTCCACTGCGCTTCTTTTGCCTCGGTCGATGGTCGGAGGTACATCCGAATCTTTGGTAAATCAATACCCAACTGGTCATCCGTGTATGGTATACTTCCCGACATGTCTAAAACTAAAACCATCCAAACATCTCTAGATGTCAGAAATTGACTCTTTGAATCTGTTTGATCTGCTTTTCGTAGGATATCAAATAAAAAAGCCTCCATCTACGGCTAAATGAAGCTACTGACATTCCAAGCAAGGCTCCAGATGTAAATAAACCATACATGGATGGTATGGGATACATCGGATAAAAATGATGTGCCTGGTACCTTTGACCAGCTTACAGTGGCTTACAGCGCCTAAAACAGGCCTTGAGAAGATTTTGGAGCAACCAACTAGCTCCCAGAATCTTGCAGCTAACAACAAGAAGCAAAACATAACACATATATATATAATTATAGAAGTTTCCTGGAAACACATTGCAAAACATTATACACAACTAGCCAAATCTAGAGAAAAGATGACAAAACAGGATACGATCAGAGATCATCCGTATGGTTTTGCCAAAAAAATCTCCTGCTGCAAGATCCATGTTCATCGATGCGCAAGCGCGCGCGGACCCACAACCAAAAAAGTTCGAAAGTTGGCCCTTGGTGACTTTAGGTAAAGGTGCCAGCCACCAAACACATATTCCAAGTAGATGTCCTGTATCTACAAGGTGCTGTCCCCCGTTATGTTTGTTGGTTTATAACCCCATGAATACTTTAGCTATATCCCCCGTTATATCCCCCGAAAACCCAACAGTTAGGTGAACTCTGCTTAGCAACTTAGCGATTTCGTTAACGGGGGGTGCCACCAGTTTGCAGTGGATGACTCAACAGCAAATCCGTAAGCGGAGCGTTTCAACAGCCATTTTTGATCTGCGTCCATTGGAATCATCTGGGATCATCTGGGTGTTTCTCAAGCACATGACAAACCATACCGTTCTATGCACAACATCTCCAAACATTGCGGTTGTTCTTTTTGTGGATTTCACTCGACCACTCAGAATTCCATGAAAATATCACTTTCAACATCACTTCAAGATGTTTTGTTTCACGCGTAAATCCCGTTGAAATCCCATTTCTAAATCATTTCTTCGTCCAAACTTTGTAGGACCTGCATCTCAACTTCCGATTTCCTCACGCGCACATTCTCTGGGGACCTTAAGGTCAAAGGTGGGATCTGAACGGAAAACACAACATTTTTTTCCTTCCGGTGGGCCATGTGCATTTGTGCATGTTTGTAGGTCATTTGCAAACTTTTTTCATATGGCAAACATGTGGTAAACACATCTAAGTCCTCAAAGAGAATCAACATATGTCTGGGTAAATGGACTTAAGGCCATTTGGGGATGATTTCCCTTATTAACCATGATTTCCAGTGAGGTCGCAGTGAGGTCGTTATAATTTACCCGGATATGTGTATGATTACAATCCATTCAGTCTGGATCGCAGGTAGGTGCAGGGCCCTGAAGCTTCTAGATCTATTCACTCGATGAACCTGGACATACAATCTTTGGGGGCAAAATGTGACTGAAAAATCCATGGCTTGAATGGACTTGTGAGTCTAAACCTACTAAGAAGAATCTTTAAACACTTAAGATTCAAGTATTACTCTCTGGTAAACTAACGTAGCTATCGAAAATGGCCATAGAAATAGTGGATTTACCGATTATAGTGATTTTCCATAACTATGTTAGTTTACCAGAGGGTAACCATGTCACTTGGATTCTGCATTTTTGTTTCAGGCCTTCAACGAAATTGACAGCTGTACTTGTTGGCCACAGGCAAAAACCATGAGGGTCTGACTAAGACCCAATCGTCCCCTAGGTGCTCCAACCCGGGAATTCCCACTATAGAAAGGGGAGGTCAGTTACTCCCCATAGCTTACAATCATCCACCAACTGGAGTAGCCACTGCTCACATCATTCTCCGAAGTTTTACTGATATCTAACTTGTGGAAAGTTGGTTGGCTGTATCCCCATTCTAGTCCCCTTTTCCGTTTTAAACATTAGGATCTCATACAGTTATAGCCATCCACAGTTATAACTGACTTATAACCTCATTCAAGTGATATTTTTCACCAAGCATTTGCAGGAGTTATTTCATCCCATGGCCATCATTGTTAAGGACAACTACCTGTATTCCCTTTCTCCCGAACATTAGGATTTCCTACAATGTAAGGCCCCCAGTTATAAGTTGGTTTATAAACCCCATCTAACTGTACTTATAAGTACCATAATAAACCCTACTTATTGGAGTTATTTGCACCAACTTAGCTATCGAAAAAGGGGGGCCCACATTGTAGCCATCACAGCGTCACCACCTTCAATTGCCAACGATCCAAGGGACGTCACGGTACCACCCGTGGACAAATTGCCTGACCATTCCAGCGCTGCCAGTGAGGGAATGATACCCTCTGGTGATGACTATCATAGCCATGGAAAGCCATGGCCCATGAAAAAAGATGGTTTACCGAACTTAAAAAATGGTGGATCCTTCCATGGCAAACTGGCAATGTCATAACCAGATGCTATCTGGATATAGTAACTTCATAACCCCCTAAAAAACAATATGCAGAAAAGATTCATTTTTGTTTACCACGTTTTGAGGATTGGATGTAATGGATGTGAATGATTTGGAGAGTTGCATTGGTTTATCACCCTTGGCAGCGACTGGAGATACCTGCCATAGATACCAAACAAGATCATGGCCGTTCTTAATAGTTGCTTACTTCATCCCAGAATGGAGGCCAATACCATATGTATACACATGTAACCTCATGTGTCATTGAGCCATATAGATATATGTTATTACAAGGTCTATCTAAGGCCTATCTAAGGCCTATGTCAAGGAATATCATCCCAATAAAGTTGCCCTTTTGGCCCCGAGATTGATATGCTTGGTTTCAAATGTCTTCCATGAATCTCTAGGGTGAATCCTCAAAATCTTGAATGCCAAGGTATAGTTGTGGGGAATGAATTATTTTTTTCAGCTATCTAATCATGTTTACCTAGAACATACCACAAAGAGACCAAGCAATCTCTAGATAGTTTGTAATTGGGGGATTCGACCAACTGCATGGAACCGCAATGGATGTTTTAATTCAAACATGTTTTTTGGATGTGTTTGGACAGTTCATAATGGATCTTGATGGTCTCCCAAACAGTAAGAGTCCTGTACGAGGATTTTAAGGACATTGATACCCTCCGGCAATCAAACATGGCAAATCAGCAAATCCACCACTGATGTTCAACATCTTCCCAGCTAGAAATCTCTATTGAAATCGCGGATTTCCCAGCTAGCCATGTTTGACTACCCTCGGGCAAATCCCCATGACATCCCAGGTTAGATCCAAAAAACATCCCCAGTACGATCCCGTACATCCCGAGGACAAAACCCGTGTTTCTTGGTTACCCTCTGGTGAACTAACATAGCAATGGAAAATGGCCATTTATAGTGGATTTTCCCATGAAAAATGGTGATGTTCCATTGCTATGTTGGTTCACCAGAGGGTAAATGCTATGGGTTTACCTCTAATTATGTCTGATGCTTCAACCCAACATTCTTGTTGGTGAAACCACAATTTACTACAGGAAAATCCCTAGCCATCCAATGTTTCAGAAAAAAACATGGCATAACAATGGGATGCAAAGTATATGTTTTTTTCAATTACATTGTCGGTTCACGACATGTTTCCTGCATAGAAATGGCTGTTAGATATACATGGGATTGTAACTCCCGCAACTAGTTGGTCATACATCTATATGTATATCTATGGTTATATCTATCTATCTAATTAAGCTAATTGATTTAAACAATCTAATGAATCTAATTGATCTAAATTATCTAACTGACCCAATTGATCTATCTGATCTATCTGATCTATCTGATCTATCTGATCTATCTGATCTATCTGATCTATCTGATCTATCTGATCTATCTGATCTATCTGATCTATCGATCTATCTGATCTATCGATCTACCAAGCTTTCTATCCTATCTATCCTATCTATCCTATCTATCGTATCTATCTTATCTATCTTATGTATCTTCTCTATATGTCTATCTATCTATCTACCTACCTACCTATCTATCTATCTATCTATCTTTCTATCTATCTATATACATATATCTATATCTAACTTATCTTTCCTATCTATCCTATCTATCCTATCTATCCTATCCATCCTAGCTATCCTATCTATCTATCTATTTATCTATCTATCTATTCTATCTATTCTATCTATTCTATCTATTCTATTCTATTCTACTCTATTCTATTCTATTCTATACTATTCTATTCTATTCTATCCATCTATCTATCCTGTCTATCCTGTCTATCCTATCTATCCTATCTATCCTATCTATCCTATCTATCCTATCTATCCTATATGTCCTATCTATCCTATCTATCCTATCTATCCTATCTATCCGTTCTATCCTATCTGTCCTATCTGTCCTACCTATATTTCTATCTATCTATCTCACTTTACTGAGGTGAACCAAACCAGCTATAGCTGGCCACAAAGACCTTTAACCATCCCATTAACATCCCATTATCCTTATTAGACCATATAGAATCACTATCAATCCACTGCACAAAAAAAGACCGCGGTACTATAAATGTTAAGACCACTTAAAACTGTTTATATATCAATAAATTTCAATAGATTTCAATATATATATATATATATAGTATATATATATAGTATATGTATATATATAGTATATATATAGTATATATATAGTATATATATATAGTATATATATATCGCTGAAATGACGTGAACTAAGCCACTTATATCGCTGGCAACAAAGGCCAATCGAACGGTGCAATCGAAAGGCTACTGTCTTGCAACAACTGTCGTCGTGCCACCACCACGTTGTAGGCACCTGCCGGCCGCCAGGGCCGCCAGGAGAATTCCGGGAGAATTCGGTCATGTTCGGTATCACCCGGTGGGGTGCAATTTATACCGTGAATTTTAAGGGAAAATGATGGGAAAATCTTGGGAAAATGAGAAAATCATGGGAACATGATGGAAAATCATGGGAAAATGATGGGAATAGCATTAAAACTGGATATAAAACTGGGATAACCATGATAACCATGATAACCATTCAACAACAATCATTTTTTTGTGGAACAATGATTCACCATACAGGGGCCCTCAAATTTGGTAGCTTTCTGTACAGTGGCGCCGGCGAGTTGGCCTCTGGCAGTTGGGCCAATGTTTGTCTTCATGTTAGGTGTTCCCCAAAGATTTAGGATTTTCCTTGTTCCATGCATACATATTATCATTGAGATTGATGTATATATATATATATATATATATATGTATGTATAATATTAGCACTATATTAGCCATATTCATCCATATTCGGTATTAGCTACATTATTATATTTATCTCAATTGACAATAATTATAAACATATCCAACATATTAAACTTACTATATAAACCATCATTTTTGATACAATGTGAGGCCCCCAAACGTTATAAGTTGGTTTATAAACACCATGAATACTATAGTTATTTGCGTACCATAAACCCAACAGGTATTGGAGTTATGTTCACCAACTTAATTAGCTATCATAAATCAGCTATAAATCCCATTAAACTCACATGTTCCTATAGTTTCCATAGCCGGTTTTCTCTTGGGGGCCCCACATTGTAGGTAACCAGGGACATGACACCTCAACCGGCCACGACTCCAACACTTCTCAGAGATCCGCGCCTGCACCCGTCCTGGGTGTCTCGGTGATTCTCGCTGAATGTGCCATGGTCAACACATATATGATGTGCGTATTTAATTATATAAGATGTAATGAAAAAATAATGGAAATATAATAGATATGTCATGGGACGTATATATATATATATGATATATGGTAATATCATGAGAATACAATGGACATACGAAGGTGCTACAGTCATAGCTTGTAGCAGTTATAACATGGTATAACTGGTTTATAACCTCACCTAAGAAACAAATAAACTTTTAGCAGGACTATAATCCCATTTGTAGCTGTTAAGGGCCATAACCGACAGATGATATACGCTTTATGATCATCCATCGCATTCCACGGGAATCCTACTTGTCAATGTATATATAAATCCTTTTGAACATGGATTGATGACAATCCCCCAATATGGGTGTAGTATAGAACAAAAAGAAATAAAGGGAGCGGAAATCCACTCTATGGCATCTTTAATGGAAACATGGTCAAACATCCTGATATATAGCGAACCAAGTAGAGATTGTTTAGGTGGGTACCTGAAAATGATGTGGAAAGTATTCCCGTCAAATTGAATCATCATCCCGTTTCTTTGCAGGGAACATACAAAATGAAACGACCAAACACAAGTTTTAAACATGTTCGCCCCAACATGGACGTTGCTCCACACTGTCAACCGTCATAATGATCAGCATTATCATCATCACATCATGATCCTCATCAGATTAAAATTCGCCACCCCCTCTGAACAATATGTTGACTGGGGCCATAACATCAACTTGATCTTCATGATGGGTCAAAATTTGCCACCCCCTCTGCACAATATGTTGACTGGGGGTAGTAACATCAACTATATCTCCATGAGGGATCAACATTATCCGCCCCCTATCTTCATGAGGGATCACAATTCGCCACGCCCTATGAACAATATGTTGATTGGGGTAACAACATCAACTTTATCTTCATATCCACCTGAAGTCAGACGTGGCGCAACGTCAGGGTTGCAGCGAACATGTTGAAATGGTAGTATAGCCACTATACGTGGTCAAATTGCGATGTTTGTCGGAAAAGCACCATCAAATTGAGAGTTCTTGCATAGTTGTCAAATCCTCAAAGCTACCAAAATACCATCTAGGCCCCATCATGTGGCTGGGGACTGACCCGTATCAAGCAAACAAAACATATTGTGGATATATATATATATACATATTATATATATATTATATATATATTTACATATACATATATATATACATATATATATATATACATATATATATACATATATATACATATATACATATATATATATATATACATATGTATGGATATTGCACAAAACATGCAAAAATCTTTGGTGTCCTGAATATTTCCCATGACATCAGGCCTATTTCACAATACGTCGCGGCAGGCCGTGGCTACCCACAGCCTGGAATTTCTATGGATTTGTCCAAAGTGGAGATACTCTCAAATGCTGTTTTTAGGATGGGAATGATGAACATATATGAAAATTGATTGATTGTATATATATATATATACCTGGAAGCCAAATGACCCCTCCTTTGGATGGTTAACCTTCAATTTTATGGGTCAAAACCTTGAAAACAAGGGTCATTTGGGTTCCAGGTGCATACATACAAAAGCCTCTAAAACGATTCAACAAATCACTGCAAATCTCATAGGCACAGCCGCAATCGCTACGACCCCCCTGAAAAGCTTCGCCCAATGGTATGGACTCAAAAGCAAAGAATCGCTACGACTTTGACCCTTGACTGTATATAGCCCATTGCTGGAGAACAAAACCCACATTTCTTGCATCTTTTGTCGCGCTTGCGCCAAGAAACAGATTGGTCAAGGCATCTTGGAAGGCCGCCATGGGCATGGCGTTTAAGCCCACACCCACAATGGCGTAGAGCATACTCAAGCCTGCCACACGTCCCGCAAAAACGCGACTTTACGAAAACGGAAAACGGATGAAAACGGAACAATCACTTTGCGAAACAGCAGCAATTTGTGGACAAACAGTTTTTACCCTCTAGTTATGTCAACAGTTTGCTATTGAACATGGCTCATTTATAGTTGATTTACCTATTAAAGATGGTGATTTTCAATAGTTATGTTAGTTTACCAGAGGGTAAAACATTTTCAAACATGTTCAAACATATAGATTTAAAAAACAAAAACCTTCTGAGCCTTCTGAATCTGTACATCCGAAGAGCTCTGAAATGCTCAATGCATCGATACTTTGAACATGTCAGCCGTCTCTGTCACCCTCAATGGCTTGTGGTACAAGTGGTACAAGCTCAATGGATTCAGGCTGCAAAAAATACTGTGAGATTATAATCATCTCGACATATTACTTGGCTATACCATGCTATACCCATAGGATCCATGTATGCTATATATGGTAACATATACCATGATTATACCCCCAATGTTAGCATATATACCATACATGGATCCTATGGGATATATAAGTGGTGGAAAACTGGTAAATGTTGGCAATATATGAGAACATATGTCGAGATGATCATATTCTCACAGTAAATGATCATTTAATATGGTTGGTGGCTTTAACCCCTCTGAAAAATGATGGACTTCGTCAGTTGGGAAGGATTAATTATCCCATACCCTCTGGTAATTTAACGTAGCTATTGAAAATGGCCATTTATAGTGAGTTTTCCCATTAAAAATGGTGATTTTCAATAGCTATGTTAGTTTACCAGAGGGTATCCCATATATGATGGAAAATAAAAGCCATGTTCCAAACCACCAACCAGTTGGTCCCCTTGAACTTAAAAACATCGTGGCTTCGTGGTGCCCATTTTTGATACGTTTTTCTCCATCAAGCCACCTATCTCCCCAGCCGATTTTCTCGATTTATATCCAGCCGAAACGAATCTTTGGTGATATCTGGTTGACCAACCAACAAAAAAATATAGGGGTGGCTATGAAAAATCCATACAGCAATGGATATCACATGGATATCCTGTGCTTCAACGGCTTGCAGGGATTCAACGGTCACGACGTTTCCTTGAGACCCAAGCCGCCCGGCCTGCCCCAACGGGAGAGAAGTCGAAGGAGCACCACTCACCCAGCAGAAAGATACAAGTGTAGTACCTGGAGAAAAGCATGGATTTTTGGATGTTTTCTTAGGGAGATATGGGGAGTTCAACCAACAAAAATGTGACACAAATTGTGAACATATGCAGGGTTTTAACCGAACAACATTGGACAATAGTGGATAAATTATGGGGATATCAAAAAAAACTGTGATTCATGGTAAATAACAGAACATGGGAAACCTTGATATTCAACTCACCAGAATTCTTGAACTGATCTCGAATTGAATTGGAAGAAGCGACTTCACTCTGAACGTCACTTTACACGTTGTCCAATCATTTTGGCAACATATTTGCTTCTTTCAAGTCTGCATTCCCAAAACACTGCCTTCATGCGTATTGCAAAATTGCAACGGCCATGCGTCATGCAGAGGGCTTCTCAATGCTTTGTATCATGGTGATTTACCTAACCCCATGGCTTTCCCCGACAAGGATCTTTTCAAGGACTCAAGGGCTCATTAACAAAAACAACTACAGCCTATGAACCATCTATTTTAAGCCATCGGCTTGGAGGCTGAATCTGACCTGGGCTATCCCCACCTGAATTCATGATAGCACCGGACGTGAGTTCAGCAGTACTGGGTACCCTTTTGCTCTATCTCTCTCTCTCTCTACATGTATACTACACTACATATATAAATATATATTAATTATACTTGTTCATATATATATAGCACTAACTGGGTCCTAATATGTCCTAACCACTGTATCACTGTTGTATAATATGTGGCTAGTGTTTTCAACCCCATCCCCTGAAAACAAAAAACAATTGGGTTCATCATCCCAAATATGGTTGAAAATACAAGACATTAAATCAAACTAAAGGTAAACCAAATAACATCAAGTTCCTGGTTTTCAATCAAAACATCAATGTGTTATGTTCAAACGGTTGCTGTGTTCAATGTATTTCAAAATGGATAAACACATCATACTATTACAACACAATGAAACCACAAACAAGTTATGCAATAGATTGTTCATCCAAGTAGAAAGCCCACGCACCCGCGCCGCGCACAAGGTGGAGAACATGTCTGTCATCCCCACCGCGCTCGTTGCACCCCCCTGACGAAACACAGAACATGAGGGGTATCCTCCGAAAAGACCCTCCAATAATCAGACGTGGCACTGGGAAATTATCGGAATACATGGTGGCATTATACATAAAGTACCTACATAAATGACTGGAATAGTAATAAAGTACCTATTATTTTTTTTTATAGATGACTGGAATATAGGTACTTTATGGCACTTTATGCTACTTTATTACTATAAAAATCATAGGTACTTTATGGCACCATCTCTAGATGGTGGATTTTCCAGCCATGTTTGAATTTTTTGGTACCAGAGGGTAGCCCCCCAAAAAAATGTCATATTTACCCCAATTGGTTATGACTAACGTAGCTATGGAAGCCATGGCCCATAGAAAATCATAGAAATAGATGATCTATGATGATATAGCTATCAAACATGGTGATTTTCCATACGTTAAATAACCAGAGGGTAGTGGTAAAAAGATCTAACTACACCATGCCATGGGGATTTTTTGGGGCACCCCATTTTCAGAGAGCGCTCCGAGGTGATCAACGGCAGGACCTGTGAAAAAAAATGGTGACCAAATATGGCAATTGTAAGCCCTGCATGATGATTTGCATCATGTCCCTCTCATGGTAGACTTATATATCTGCTTCTGACCGGTTGTGTTGTTGGAAGAAACGCTGCAAGATGCTGCAAGTCTCCTTACACGGCCGACCCAGGCACTGAAGGACTTTATCCAGTGAGTCAAGCCGTGGATATTCACTGCTCGGAAATCGGAACAAATGCCGAGAGGAAAGACTCAAAGACACCGACGGCCGGTATATTGTGTTGACTGAATCTAAAACCAGAATTGTTCTTAGCTATCATCCCTATATTTTCCAGATATTTCATTTGTTGCCCATGCTCTCCATTATATCGCAAAAAATCTCCCATTGTATTCCCATTTATGCCACAAATCACAATCTGATTTTACCCCATTACACTAACAAATAATGTTTGTGATGACCACCCCTATGAATAATCATGTGATATTAAAATCATCATTGTTTGCTAGAAAATCAATAAAACATAACAATTGTTGTGTTAGTTATACCTAAATAATTCTTGGACATTGGCAACAAATTTGATAGTTACTAAACTAATTTGGTATAACTATATAAGTCAATGGGACTTTCATGAGCCTAAAATAGAGCTACTGGTACCATAGCGCGCCTCTGAGAGATACCACAAGGTCGCACTGAGAGCCCAGAAGGTACTGGAGACCTTTGAGCCGCCCAGTGGTTCACGCCGTAAGCCACATTTACGTGTATTTTGGTGTACCTAGACCCACCAAGTATCTTTAAAAAATGCTGTTTTGCCCCATATTTTTGTGGTACGTTTCCCATTTTTGGGGGTTGGAGGCTGTATGTGGCTGCATAGAGTGTGATTGAAGTGTCTGAAGTTCATTGAACCACTTCATTGCGACTTGAAATCTTAACTATAGCTATGACTGAGTATACTCATAGCAACTCATAGCTATACTTAAGATTTCAAGTCGCTTTTTGATATGACCCATGTGCCAGGCTTTTCACCATGTCACCAGCTGGGGTTTTGCCAGCTTAGTTCTCATCCCCCACTTGGATTTGCCAACCATGTCACCCCCTGGCCAAATCTTGGAGATTTCCCAGCAGTACCAACGAGATTTCCCCAATTTGATGCGTAGGAAATTCCCATGAAGTCATCTTGCGATCACCGCAAGAAAATCATGGCTGGGGATCATGGCTGAGGATCATGGATGATGGCAATACTAAACCATTTTTTCTGGCCGATCTAAACATCATTTCCGAACCTGCTGTTTTTGTGGTCCAAAAAAACAGGGAGATATCACCTATTGCAAGTGCATGAATGGGAGAATTGTTATTTTCCTACATGGTTTCCTTTTCACTTGCCATGCACATCGAAGTGGTTGGAACATAAGATACCCTATACATCATCTTCCTGCTTAAATGCCTATATTTTGTAAAATTCCTACAGTACATTGTATTTGAACAAACCAGACTGTGAAAAACACGGAAACATGAAGATCTCTGCATCCTTTATCCAAAAAATAGTTTATAATATATCCCATAGGATCCATGTATGCTATATATGGTAACATTTACCATCATTATACCCCCAATGTTAGCATATATACCATACATGGATCCTATGGGTATAGTTATATATATATATATAATTATTTAAATGATATATGCATTCCTCTTTGTCCCTCAGTTTCGAATAAAGTTGAAATTGCCAACTGAACAAATATGGGTCTCATGAAAACTTTCCACAATTGGAGGTTTATGATTGGAATTGTCATGGCCAATCTTAGATACCCTTCAACAAATTTGATGTTAGCTGGTGAGCAAGTCTCTCTCTCTCTCTCTCTCCCTGTATGTATATATATATATTATATATATATATAAATATAAATGAATTATATATGCTATAGACCCGTGTATAGCAAAATATGAAGTTGTACCAAACTACCCAGTTGGTTGACCTACAATAAGGGTGTTTCCATATGTTTCCATGTTTTCTCTGGTCAAAATTTGATGCTGGTGAACCCCTCATTTTCGTTGGTTGAATCCCTCTCCGTTGTCCACGTTCTTTTTTGCCACACCAACGCCACAGCTTGCCGTCGCACATCCGCCAGCCAGCGCCGCGCAGTGCGGCCACCGGACGACGCGGCAGCACGCAGAGCTGAGCTGTACCTGTCACAGGTTGAGTGGTTGAGCCACCCCTCTAAAAAATATGAGTTCGTCAGTTGGGATGAATATTCCCAATATATGGAAAAATGATCCAAATGTTCCAAACCAACCAGATCTACAAATATGGATGTTTTGACTAGATTGGTTGAAGGGAAAATCTACAGGAAACCATTATGTTTACTCCAAATTCAGAGTTTTTGGCAGATTTTCCCTAAAAACTCAAGATTTTCTTTGGCATTCAACATGGTTTTCATTAGCTGATTTAGCTACAGAAAATTGAGATGCGGGTGCCAGCGTGAAAATTGCATAATCCTTCACTCATTGTGCTGGAGTTTTTGAGTTTTTTTTGCCGTATGCGATTGCAAGCATTATATTCCGGACACATATGTAGTCAAGTTGCCGATCTTTCCTGAGACTCGATATACCACATGTTCAGATACACAAACATTCAATACATAGGGAAATCCCCGCAAATTAAAAAACATTACATACAGCAACAAGACAAATTTGGTTAAATTTTGGGTTTATGATGCGCATTATTGGGACTACTGGATACTCCATTGATTAATACAACAGACATCAACATATCTCATATAAAATAAATAAACAACATGGACAAACAGTGTTTTTTGGTGAAATGGGGTAGCGAACTCATCCAACATTGAATGTGACCGAATTCATGGTTATTTCCACATGAATATGAATAATATACATTACGGGGTATACAGGCATGCTGCATGCTATCAGCCATAAAAAAAATGGGTTCAGTTAGAGACATGGTATTCCAATTTCAATGACATGTTAAAATATCTATTGACGATTTAGGGAGGTGTCCTAACTAGGGGAGGATTTAAATGATATAAACGGCTTAACCTGCACGCATAGCATTATCATAATTGTTTTCATGTGTAAGCTCCATAGAGAAAACACGATTTACCAACAGCCTGAGGGTCCAACTTATATAACCAGTAGATAATACCAACGTTACGACGTTAAAACTGAGTAGAACCGAACAATACAAGTAGGATCAAGTGCGGTATACCCATGAATTGGGGTTTGTGGGGTAAGCATAGCAACACACACACACATTTGTTTGAACTTTTTGGGGATGTGGTTCATGATTTACTGTTTCATGTTCCAATACCCAATCTTCCCAAAAAACAAATCCCCAAAATATGTCTGATTCCTCCGTTCCAATAAGATATGCCCAATTTTCCCCAAGAAAAATATGTCAGATTCCTCGCTGGATCCTGGGGCACGTGATCATGTTCCCCTGCTGCTGGCTTTGGTGCAGTTCCTCAAGAAGGTGCCTTGGAGCATCGCGGATGCATGCGGAAAACGAGTATATAGTATGGGAAGACGATGGGGATCACATAGGGAAAACAATGGTAATGTTATGGGGACAATGTAGGGATAATATAGGAATCAAATGTGATATGGTCACCGACAGAATTATGGAAAAAATAAAACGTTCAACTTAGACAGGCGGCGCCTGCGTCCGATTTTTCCATAATTGGATTTTTCCCCATAAGGGTTCAAAATATCCCGGAAGTGAT
>Ga0126342_10003723_pt1 | contig 25484 bp, 22 predicted proteins | sample Cyp1metagenome_FD_92528 | JGI IMG/M metagenome (GOLD analysis project Ga0126342, IMG submission 92528) | Coral microbial communities from Lord Howe Island, Old Settlement Bay, Australia - Cyphastrea 1 metagenome | ecosystem: Host-associated > Invertebrates > Cnidaria > Coral ... | reverse complement strand
TGAGGTCCGGCAGGGAACACTGAGCATGGATGGTCGTGGTTGAGGTCCGACAGAGAACACTGTGGATCGCGGGTCGCAGTTGGACGAGGAGGACGAGGAGGACGAGGAGGACGACGAGGAGGAGGACGACGAGGAGGAGGACGACGAGGAGGAGGAGAGGAGAGGAGGAGGAGAGGAGAGGAGGAGGAGGACCAGGCAACTTAGATAAAATCTAACAACCCTCACCTGGCAGGTGGGGAAAAAATGTAATGCTAGTTAGTAACCAGTATTAATTTAGAGTCATATGAGGATACTATCAAGCAATAATCGGATCTGGGGAACGAAGATCTTTTGGGGATGCTGTAGTGGCCACAACTCCAAGAGTTGTGTTGGGTTCATGGTAGGTATATCTGCAGGAAAAATGGGGGTTATAAGTTATTTTTGCCAACTTCAAATTGAGAACATGAGTCGTAAGTTGTAAGATGCCAGAAGGATCAAAATATGCATTATTCCGAAGCCATAGATGCAGGTTTTAATAGGAAAATCATCTATAAACGGTTCATTTTTTGGATTGTTTGATTACCAGGTGCTATTCATGTCTCTGTATGAAATCAGTCATTATGGAGCATCGAACTAGGACTATGTGAAGGACAATTCAGGGTGGCAACCGCCATTTCCAACAAACCCAAAATATGCCACGCCATTTAGTCGAAACTAGACATAATGCATTGGCAGAGTGCATGTTGTTCACTCACTCGGTTGGGATCGTTTTGCAGATGCACTGATTCGAACCTATTGAGATCTGGCTCAAAGCAGCAGACTTTCCGGCAAAAACATGATACGCTATAGATATGATGTAACTGTGTATACATTGCATGCATAAAATAAATACGATGCGATATCATTGATAGCATGCACATGCGAACGCGTACGTACATGTACGTAAATATCAATCTATATCTGTACATATATATATATATGTATCATATATGATATATCACTATCTGTATCTAATATACATCTAGTCTACATCAGTATATCTCCGTCTTTGCGTAGCATGTCGCACCAGGGCGCCCGGGAGTCGCCTTGGAGGTGATGACTCAACAGCTTCCGCTTTGTTAGCTGCATTCAGACATTACCGCTGAATCTAATTTTCTATTGCACAAATCAAAGGTTTGCTTTACTCACGCTTAGCCCGTTAACATCCGGATGTCCGTTGATTAAATCATATTTGAAGATTTGAAGCGCTCCTGATGGGGAATCTTGTGCACTCCGCAGAGGGTGAACCCCCGAAAGTCCTTCAACACAGTGGTTTGTTAATCGGTTGTCAAGGGTTGCTAATGCGATAACTCCATGCCAAGAATTGCACAATTTAGAAGTAAACGCACCCCCTTGGCACGTTGCCACATGTTGACGGGAGCTCCATGATGTCTACTAGGGCGCTGGTTTGAGACCCGTTGGACCACAGATTTGGGTCATTGCTGGTAGATAGCAGCCGTATTTCCAGGTTGCACTGATCCGGATTTGTCCTCCGGGGAGAATCAGTTGCAAACATGACGCATATCATCGCATATCCATGTGCTTCTACCCCGTGGGTCAATCCAGCAGGTAGGTTATCCTGATTAGAAACAGGCGAAGAGAGTTAGTGGGGTAAAACCGATAGCAAAACCACCGTTTGTGACGCTTAAGGCGCCCCAATGGGTTTGCCACACTCCCCCATTTCACAACCTAAAGATCAAACAGCGTCTGTGCGCGGTCGCTCTGACTCCGAGCCCCTTTCCACCCAACACCCAGGTACCATGACCTCCTTGTCCCGCTTGCTAAGCTGCGACTTGGATGTTAACCTGCGCATGGGAAACCTGCAACACATCATGGACAAAACAAGAAGAAGGATGGGAGTTGAGAGGGGTGTGGATGAAAGCAAAGACATGCATATGGTCACACACACACATATAAAGATATATATTAATAGACTGCATCGAAAACAAACAAACACATGTTTATATCATATTGTATCTATATGTTTAATCATGAAATATCAAGGTATAATGAACATAGAGAGAGATTCACATGTATTGTATCGATTGTTTTGTCATCATTCCCAGGCGGATGAAACTCCTGTGGATTCTCCGGGGCACAGCTCCACAGCTCGCTTCGTCTTCGAAAGGATGAGATTTTTGTAGGAAACCTTTCAACTGGTTTGCTGGGAAAGAAAGAATCGATTGTAGAAAGAAAAAAAGGTGGTAATTCCATGTAATTCCATGATATACAATGGAATGGTGGGGTTAGGGTACCTACCCATCATCAAGGGGGTTGATTTCCTCACGATTCACGGGTGACCTGCGTGAACTTAGGCTGCGAAAAGGTGCAGAAACTGTGGGAAACGATTGACAGGAAGTGAACGGATGCAACTGAGATGTTCAGAAATTCAGAAATGGATGATGGTACTATATGGTACTTAGAATTTGGGATATCATTGGGATACGGATAGTGTATATACAATTGGAATAAATGTATCACCAACAATTTTTGGGAAACAACTTTAAATTGTTGAAAAAATGATTCTCACCCAGATCTTGCCCAACCCGTGGTGTTAATGATAGTTTTGAAACAACGATCGCTTCCGAGCTACATCACCATTTTTTTTTGGCTTCATGGCTTCAACCCCAAGCCGCGCCCTAAAGACCTGTCTGCAGTGTTGTTGGGTCCCCGGTTGGTTCATGCCCAATCGCCGTGGTGAATATCCTTTGTTTGTAGACAAAAATGGCAAGTTCTGGTTCATGTTTTTTGTATCCACAGCATTGGCGTCCCAAATGCCATGATTCATTAACATTCTCCGCATGGAGATTGCAAGTTTAGGATATCCCCCATGTGGAGACAGGCCCCAACTCCGAATGTCCATCCCCAACTCACTGGTTTCATTCATTTATTCAAAGACGTCCTTCAGGTGGGCGGCATCCAGATTCTCCAGGAAAATATGATTGTGAAGAAGTTCGTTTCATTTTCCTGGATGATTCACAATAACATGGATGAACACTAATATAATTACCATTGGAAAATAGAACATGGATGAACACGGATGATTCAATGGTCCATTCATAGATGATTTACCGGAAAATGTCGATCATTTTCCAACGGGTTCCGGGTTCAAAAAATTTCCCGGTGGCAGGGGCCGCGTCGCAGGCGCGTGGATCTAATGTTGATCTAATGTTGGTTAAAGATAGTTCTTGTTATACGAATGGCTCAAATGATTTTTGATATTTGATCCATGTTGAATTTTGTTTTTTTTGAATTTTGTGACTTTTTGATGATGATTGCGGGGTATCCAATTATCACAATTCTCTGTGGTTCTAATGATCTGACAATATGGAGGTGAATGGAGGGAGCTGTGAATGGAGCTATGGGTATCAAGCCTTCTCAACTGAAAGCGGGAAGCCAGTTGGAGCTAGGAATTGAGTGGGACCCAACCACATTTTAGACATACATACATTGTTGCATGTATATATATATATACATACACACTAGTAAGTTTATAACTGTTTTGGAGGATTGTAGTTATACGTTCTGATTCAAGGTAGTTTAGAACTGATGACTACCATCTTCCCAGCTGCCATGAGTTGGGAGTTAGAAGATTAGCTTCCACTAAAAATGATGTATTTTCAGGGTCGAACTGTTAATTTACATAATGTACTGGAGGGTAGTATGACAATTAAAAGCAAGGCAACTATTTTATAGAAGAATAATTCATACTGTCATGATATAATATAACAGCTTTTGAGCTAATATTTGTAATTAGTTTCACAATTTCACAATCTCTCTCTCTCTCTCTCTTTCTGTCTCTATTTCATATGAATAAGATTTACAAGTAGTACGGTTCCGGTCCATGATGATGTAACAGTTATGGTGGATATTCCTGCCGTTCATGGCTTTGAAAAACAACTTATAACCAGGGGGTCCTGTTTGTTGGTAGTTTCTACTAATTTATCATATTTTGTCTTATTTTCTTTTTTGGATGATGAAACCAATTTGAGCGATCTTTTTCCTGGAATGGGTTGAACCAAGGTATGGTGGATAGCGTCCTGGTGCTCCTCAAATAGCTTGGGATTTACTGATCGTCAGCCCCAAACGTGGTATCTCCCGGGGCTTCCCATGGGGATTTAGCTGATAAAACCTATAGCGATTTGAACAGGTTATCTAGCTATGTATGGAAAATGCAATGTATGTACACATACACATAATGTATCATAATGTAATATATATGTATGTATATATCACCCTTTGGCAATTTAACATAGCTATTGAACCTGTCCCATTTGGCTCGACGATTTACATTTTATTGGCCCATGAAAAAGATTCCCGTTCGCAAGCGGATTGTCCATTTCGCAACCAAATAATCAGAGGGTATTCCCATTAAAATAACCATTAATAGTAATTTAATAGCAATTATCAACAGTTATGAAGTCCTGAATCATTCTTATAGTAACCTGACAAACCATTAAACCATTAAAGCGATGATGAACTATCACCAATTTATGCTTCAATATAGTATATGGTTTAATGGTTTAATGCTATTATTAATGTTATTAATGAACTATAACAATTGTATTGATAGTTAGCATCTATTATAGTACTATTGTAGTACAACTGTGATTATCAACTATAGTGACAAGATTAATAAGTATAACCATATATACATATAAATGAACCATATGGTATTATTACGGTTATTAACTCGCACATCCTAACTTTTACTAGTTTTACGGCAATACTTGATTAACTTTAATGGTGATAGTTAATACTAGAATTATCACACATGCTTGTATTAGATCAATTTCTGGCTTAATTGTCAGAAAATCAAGTAACCCACTCACACTGAAAAACCGGGTGATTTAAATTAATCAAACCACTATTACGGTTATTTACGTTGATAACCACTAATAGTTAAAAACCTGGATAAGCCATCAAAATCAATCAAGTACTTTTTTAAGTAGAACTATAAGTAAAATAAGTAGATGTAAGGCATCTTGATAAGCACATAGTCAGAAATTCGTCGGAAATCCACTTTTCTGCGGCCAGGCCACGCAAAGCAGTGCGGTGTCAAAGTTTTTCGGAGCGTCAGGGAAGAAAGGTAACGATTTATGGCTATCCATTATAATATCTATAATGGATAGAATGGCCAAGTGGAGTGGGAATCCCATGGAATGTGTCTACTGTCTACTTCTAATTATTTATGTACTGTTCCCTCAGATTTTTGTCTATTTGATGTGGTTCAATTGGAGTTTTATGGGGATATATGTCAAAATCATAGCAACCTTCAATGTGATGATAAGATAGACATAATAGACATCTCTTTCTCTATAGTTAGTACTTATTGAATGTCTGTTATAATCATGGCCCAGTTTTGGATTTTGAATCCCATGATATGTCTACATATATGTCTACTGTATTACGATTCCCAAATAAGATTTTTGGCTTTTGACTATGGGGAGAGATCTCCAAAAAATGTACTTTTATTTTGCATCTAAATAAGCCCCCTATTTTTTTTGTGTGGGAGTTTGATGGGGATATATCTCCAAAAAATTGGCAGGATTTGTTGCCGGGTTACCCAACTAGAACTGAGAGATTTTCCAGCCACAGGACTGATTGCCGGAGGGGAATTGGGTGATTTATGGGGGTCACCCTGGCGAAGCTGAACATCGCTTAGATTTCTGGATGCGAACATCATTCAGAAAATGATGTAGATGATTACATGTAGCTATTGACCCATCCCCATGTGTTATAGTCATGTAGCTAGCGATTTGGGGTGAGGACTTGGCGATGGCGATATAATGCAGGGGGATATAACGGATATAACTGATATAGATTTGGGGATATGATCATTACCCTCTGGTAAACATACAAAAAACTATGGAACATCAGCATTTTTAACGGGAAAACTCACTATAAATGGCAATTTTCAATAGCTATGTTAGTTTACCAGAGAGTATTAATAATCATTGGTTATAACCGTTAATAATATAATCATTGGTTATAAGAAGTAGACTATTAATGACTTGTAGACGCCATTAATAATCATTAATAACCATTGGCTGTTGTTTGGGAAGATCATCTGTACGAATGCGGGTAAAACAATGCCAGGGTAACCAGCCATGACTGGGAATGGTTAATATATACCACCTATAAAAGTGGTGATGACTGAGGGATGGTTTATGGCACTGTACCCACATTAACTGAATTGTAGAATACGGGACCATCCATCCATCTACAAGAAAAATCTTCCAAGTTCCACAGGATTTTCAGGAGATGTTTTCTTCTATCCTCTTATTTGGTTTTAGCTGCGTCATTGTCAACTGCTATCTCTGACTTCTCAGGTCAAGATTGCAGGTGCCGACCCCAGCCGATTTGTGGGCAACTGACCATGATGCCTTCGGCTTGTTCACCAGAAATGGGTGGTACAAACCCTACAAAATTGGAGGCTTATGGCATAGGATTTACCACATTATTGACTCAACAACTTTCCAATTCCGTGATGTTCGGATACTTTCTTTGCCGAACTACGGTGGCAATCTTGATTTCTCTTTGATCTTGGTGCTTGGCAAAACCAAAAAAAAACGATGGACACCCTGGACCCTTGCCAGAGCAGGACTTCAGTCTATTGTTTAAAGATCAATGGGAATTTCCTTTACATAGGCCTCAAAAATAGATAGGCCTTATATATGTTAACTGTGAGGTACCTCCAATGAATTGGTTCCTGTTGCATGGCCATTGTTTAAAGATGTCATTACATCTCCCTGGAAGAAGTTACAGCAATATGTGAATAGATCCAATGCATTCCAGTTTCTATGTTTTAACGCTGTGATGCACATAAAAACCTTAGCTTTCCAGGCGGTGGAAATAAGTATTTTCATGGTTGGGTGTATGGTATATAGATATATATATATATATATATATCAATCTATACTTTGATTCGTTTGATTGCCGAGCAACTTCGCATTCTGTAGCGGCATCGGGGGTTTCAGCAATGCCGAGAACTCTACTTGGTGGCTCATTCCACTTAGTAGATTATATCCCTGGTTACAAGAGGGACTAGAGTAGGGTTACCCTCCGGTAAACTAACAGTTTGCTATGAAAATTGTGATTCACCTATCAAAATGGTGGTTTTCCATAGCAAAGTGTTAGTTTCCTGGAGGCTTAATCCACTTCCAAGTCCACTGAGCCGCAACACCAAGGTTCAGGAGCTGGCAATGTCCAAGCACCGGCCATGTCCACAATCTCAAGGCGCACGGGAGTTGCAGGTGGCCCCGGGTTGCAGTAAAGGGAACATCGAAACCGGAGAGTTTTGTGGTTTTTACCATGGGTTTTTCCGTCAAAGATTAGGGTTAACCGGTTAACCTCAGAATTCTGGTTTCGATTTGGCCAACAAAAAAAGTCGCACGACATTTGGGATTTAATTCCAAGGACTTTTGGGACCCTTTCTGATTGCTAGATCATGGGGACGAAATGGGATCATTGTGGGGTATTGTGGGGTATCGTCGGTATATCGTCATCCAACCACTCTTTGGGACTGCGTAGTTTTCACCAGACATGGTGGCGTAGCCGGAATCGAAGACGACTGCTCAGCAACTGCATGTACCCTCCAATCCCTCCAACATACAAAATATGGAAGGCCCAGCACGAATGTAGATCATTTTCCGCAGGTTCCCCTGGCTTTTCCACATTTTTTTTTGGTGGCCCAGGCCTCAGCACATCATCTATCCGCCCGGGGACCATTGGGGGGACCCGCCAGTGAAGGGACAGTGGAGACAATTCATCCCATTGCCCTAGTATGGTGAATATATCTATATCTATTTATTTATTTATATATATATATGTATATGTGAATACCATATCCATGAATAGTGGATAACACAGCTAGTTGTTAATAGTTGGATAATTAGTAATCCCATCTCCAGTTCATGTTAGTTGTCCCTCCATAAAACCAGTGTTTCGTTTGGGGGTGTTGTTTTCGAAGCCCTTCGACTTGTTGATCCATGCCCAAATACTTTAACGATTTTTGAATTTTCCCTGATTCACAAAGCTCCGGTAAACATCAACAACCCGGCCTTAAATTCTTCACTGACGTGGATTTCCACACCAAGCCAAAAGAAATGCGGACAGTTCAAACTTCAAACCTAAAATCAACATGAAGAATGACGCTGTCTTGGAGTCTTCTGCTGGCTATTGGGGTCTGTAGGTCCTTGACTTCGCAGGTGACACCCAGTAGGACGAGAGAAGGTTGAACCATCATCAGTTTAGGATGTCGCAACGGCTCAAACTATACGCCGATTGATAGCACCATGTTGTGATAGTGTGTGATGGTTAAATACCAACAAACACGAAGTTGCTGTGGGCCCGGCGTTATCCAATGCCTGATCTACAGGCCATCTTTTTTCCTCCCTCTGCTGCTTTGATTCAAAGTTGCAGGTTGCAGCTGATTTTTTTCAGGCAATTCCCATGAGCATGTGGGCGGCAACTGTTGTAAGTCTATGTAAGTCTTAGGATTTTGTTGGCAATGCCAATGGCCAACAAAATCCTTGCTCCAACAACATATTTGGGACTGCGGCTCATTGCCACATTACTCCATATAACATCAACTCTGCAGCAGATTGCGGCGATTTTGCCCCTGCCAAGGGCTCAGATCGTTCACCCGCCGGGGACCTGGCGATGGTACTCGCAAGGTCATGTGCCCCGAAAATCGGATGGTTCGTAGAAGAAACACAGGCCGTTTTTTTTTGTTCCTTTGGGGCTTTGGTTTGTTCTGCGAACTGGCAGTCATGGCCAGGTTCTTTCCCCAATTCCACTCAACTGGAAGAGTTGCTATCCAAGCCGATCACCCAAGTGTGGTGGACGCGCCCAGGCCAGTGCGGATTGTGTACCGGCTGGGGCACTTAGTGGCTGTGGTTTGACAGAGGCATGAACGGGTAGCTGATGAGCCAGCGGATTGGACGTATTTGTTTCTTCATTTTGAAGTCGATATGGGCCATACCCAAATAACCTATGGGACCTATGGAGTTTTGTGGATTTGATATCGAGGTTGGTGGGTTGACCAGCAATCCCAGCGGCACAAAGAGGGCAGCATTTTTGCTCGGTCCAAGTCCATGAGCATATCACGTCAGCAAGCAGCGGTATGGCAGCCTCGTAATCCCACTCGACTTCCAGTTGCCCCGAGCTACTTGGGAGTTGCAGACTCACCAGAATATGGCTTTGTCTGAAAATAGGCTACCCTATTCCATCCACCGGTTTATATCAGTATTTTCCAATTTTTAAATGGCCATATTATATTGGGGTACTGCATTTTCAGACATACAACCCAATAGATGTTTTTGCAATTTTAAATAGAAATCTAGCATATATTGAGGATATGATATTCACATATCCAATCCAAGATTGGGAGTGTTTTTCACTGATAATGACATATAATCTTGACACATGATTGTTGTTCAATCCATATCGAATCCAAGAATGGATTAATGTTATCATGGCAGTGTTATAATATGTTATAATCCAATAATTATACAACAAGAATATGGATTATCGGATAAAAAAATCATCCAGATAACAATAATTAACAATACCTGTTGATCTGGCCGTGTTTTTCGATCCCGCGCCCCAAAGAGGGATCCAAGGACACCTGCACCGGCAGTACCGGCAGCGTGTCCACGGATCGCATTTCGGCAGGCAGGGTGTCATGGTTGGAATGTGGTCATGGAAAACCCTAGCCATTGGATGCCATTGTCATATGGCTATGGATGAATACCTATTAATACCATTTTTAGGGGGATGAACATCCATTTACCAGCTATTTTGATGTGAGCAGAAGGGGTACAAGGTTTTGACACACTGCCATATGTTGTCATTTGTTGCTACTACTGTTTATCCTAGATTATCTACAACATTCTTCACAAATAAACCGTACCCATGGTTTCTTCCAGTTTGGTTTGCCAGATGAAATGCCCAGATGCGCGGTGCTCAAGGTCAAGCCTGCCACCTCTCAAAACTGAAGACTCTATATAGTTATCTAGTAATTCGCAAAATTGTAGGGCACAAATACAGAAATTTGAATTCATTTTCCATTAAAAAAGCAAAGCGCTCCAGATTTTCCATTGAAACATCCCCAGAATATCCTATGTCTCCGACTTTTACATGATCCAGATTTCAGGTCAAACGAATCCAGGGTTTTCACCCCGCGCTTCCTGTCTCAGGCCCCGATTCGCTACGGCACTTCACAAGGCACGCCATCGAACGGAGACCACTGGGGGATCAGGCCAAGAATAAGCCCATGAATGGTGTTTGATGTAGTTACAGAATGTTACATCAATGGGAGATCTCCAGGATCCTAAAATGGAGGTACGTTAGTACCATATTTTTGGCCATATTTTGTGGGGATATTCCCTGAAATTAGGCCTCAAAAATAGGCCTAAAATATATGGAATCGGTAGCTCCAGGTAGCTCCAATGAATCGGTTCCTGAGTCATGGCCATTGATTACAGATATTGCAACTGGACAAATTCAACATCGTTCAAGCGCCGAAGCGCTGCAACGCTACACTTCCTTTGGAATTTTTTATCCCAATGGTCCGACGTGAGATTTCCAATGAGGCTTTGGACCAGTGGATTTTGATCCGATTCTTCAACCAGGCGATTTGCCCAAGATATCTCAATTTAAATATCGTCTGCGGACCAAAACACCTGATGTTCATGGACCCGCTTTGAGACCATGTCCCATTTTCAGATGTTTTTTCATCCTCCAAGGGGTCGTGCGTCTTCATGGATGTGGCTAAGAAAAACATTGATTTTGTCAAATGCAAAAAGGTGAATCATCAGCCGTTTCCTTGTGAATGGCCATAAAACTAGAAACTGAATTACTGTTCCCAACGTTCACGGCCCCCCAAAAAACCAATTGGATAGCTTGAGACCAAAAATCAACCAAATGTTTTTTTCCCCAAACAATGCCCAACTATTTGGGTATGGGTCCAAATTGGTTCCCCCTCCGGTGTCATCAAACCTGGCGGGCCGCAATCCAGGCGGCCTAGCCATGGAGGTTTTTGGAAAATCCACGAACGAAATGAGAGATGTTCCATTGCTGCAACCCGAATCGCTCTTTATCACTATTACTATGATATCATTATTACTCTAATTATATTTTTCATATTGTTACTATTACTCTTCATTCCCGATGATGATTATTATGACTTTTCCCCATGATCATGGCGACTTATCCAAATCATCAGCAACTCATGATGATTGTGACCGATGACTATTCAGTCTTTTTCCCATGACTGGGAATTGGGACATGCATTTTTTTTTTGATACCCACGGAGTTGCTCCCATGATGAATTATCCACTGGTAAACCAACATAGTTATTGAACATAGCCATAGAAATAGGTGATTTACCCATTAAAAATGGCGAATTCCATAGTCATGTTAGTTGACCAGAGGGTATCCACTGGGATAGATGGACCAACGTCGGTCCAACGTTGGTCCGAGGACCCTGGCATCGCCAGCTGCGAGGACTGGGGAAGATTGGGGGGTTGAGGTACCAATTGAGTAGTGGCTGCGATCCACCCCTGTTGGTTGATGATTAGTTGGGGGATTTTTTTCTATCCTTTATAGATTGGGGATGACGCCATAATCCATTCGAATGTTCTTAACCAACCAGGATTCAATGGAATGACAGATGATTTTTGAACACTGCTGAATTGGGGACATCTGGAGATACCTGGGTGGGAGGGAATATCTGGGGAGTACTATAGATCTCCTATAGTATTGCAATGTATAATTATCATCGAATTTAATGAGGATGAACATTGATGTAGTCAATTTGCCAAGATGGAAACACCTATCAGCCGAAGAGTACGTGATGGACTGAAACAAATTTGTTTGTGGCAACAAAGCTTGCGTGGATGCAGCCAGACATCAGAGGTCAGGAGATGAAACAGTTGCAGTCTTAGAGTAACTTTGAAGAGCGAAAACTGTGTGTGTTTCCAAAAATCAAGGACCCAGCGTATAAACATCATTTCTGGCTTGAGCCCTTCCATCCGCTGCATCATTTTTTGAATCTCTCAGCACGCACCGCTATCGGGGATGAATTTTGGTCAAGGTTTCGCTTGGGGATGTGGAACCAGGGACACTGGATAAGTTTAGTTGTGATATGTCTTTCATCATCTGGGGGTTTCTTAAAATGGTGGATCCCCAAGTCACCATGGGTTTCAATACCTAATTGGGTACCACCCTTTTTTGTAGGAAACCTCTATTTACCAAGTTTACTCTATTTGTTTCCATTTAAAAACCTAGGTTATTGGAGCCAGAAACACAGCTAGCAGCTACCACCCTGGCAAGGCAAGAGAACTGCAGTTTGGCTGACCCACTCCAGCGATCACCAGAGTGTCTTAGCCTGCATCCATCAAGTGGCATTTGGGTATGTAACCAGCTTAGTATGGATAAGCATGGTATGTGACCATGTGTTTGTGTGTGTATATATTTATACTCATATGTATAGAGTTTACAGACCAGCCAAAACTTATCCGTGATGGGTGTGATCATGAAATTTGATCATGACTTTGTGCACGGTTTGTCTTGGATCCCTTGGCAAACTCTTGTCTGAGTAGATTGATGTGTCAGACAGTGTGGTATCCATTCAACATGGCAATTTTTTAATGGGCAGTCCATTGGATATGGGTGTCCCATCATTTTGAGACAAATCCACCTGATCTACGCCCAGTTTTCTCCGTGAGTGCTGTCTATCAACATCATACAATATGGCTGTCAGAATGGAGAAAAATGTCGTCAGATATCTTTATGGAATCGATTCTATATTTGTTTTATCTCCAACACAACATTGAAAGACTTTGGTTGACATAGATCATAGATCTCCAAGGATACCCCCATCCATTGCCATTTGTCATCCATATCAGCAGTATCTATATAGACATATTCCATTCCATACTGAGATTTATTCAGATTCATGCCATTTGGAGGATATATTGTCATCAATATTGGACATTTTTTGGATAATATCTGGATAATATTATCATCATCCATTGCCCATATTGACGTATTATTATCCATGATATCTATAATATTCTTTGATTCTATGATTATGCATTCATCTATTGATCATCATTTTGTGCCATTTTGTTATCATACATCATCCAATAGATCCCGATCCATTGCCACAGTTTTTGGATGATATATGAATATATCATTGGATGATATCATTTATAAGTTACTGGGCCATTTATAGTTGGATGACATAGATGCCATACATTCATATTATCATTCGTTGTCATCCACATCTCAATGGGTTGGTTTAAGGGAAAATCTTCACCAGAAACAATGGAATTTTCCTATGAAATATGGTGTCAAGGGAACGGATATCGGAAACCATCAGGGACACCGATGGGAAAAGATCTATTTCAATGTGGATAGACTATGCTTCAACCATGTGTTTTTTTTTTGGGCAAAAAATGATGGAACATGGTCATTAAAAAAATGTGGTTTTCATGTGAAGTCTTCCACTGATCTTCCATTGATTGAACCATCTTTTCCCCCTGGACCCGCGCCAGGTCGATGAATATTGGCTCGACTGGCTTGGACCTTAGGGAACGTCCAAGAGTTTGTGCCTAAACGTGACTAGGTACGTTTAAAAAAATATATGATATCTAGAAAGTAGAATATCTGTATATATAAAATTTATATATCAATTCTAGAGGAATCCGAACTACCATAGACACACCTTTAGAAACACCATAGAATATCATGGAAACACCATAGAAATTCCATATCATTTCCATAGAAACTTTATAGAAAGCCCATAGAACACCATAGAAATCAAGGAGAGGATGCCAGGAGAATTGAACTAAGTAAGAGACAAGAGCAGCAAAGGAAAGGAGAACATGATTTTGGAAAAAAATCACTTCAGAAAAAAACTGGACACAATAGAGGACCCCAAAACAAACATACTATTGACGATCAAGGTTGCTCATGGGCTACCCCCTTGAAAAATTGTTTGGGTGCTGGTTTTGGTTTTAATGGTGTTTTTTTTTAATGAGGAGCTTGCTATTTTTTTTGGTTTAAAATTACTTTTTGTATGTTCAAAAACATGTTGCACGTATTCATTAAAGAAATAATGACTTAATTATTTTCAATAAAATGAAAAAACTCCAAAACTAGTGAACAAATGAAAAAATGCCTCAGAAAAAACCTGACACAATACCGACCCACCCCGTTCAACAAGTACACTGGGTCAGAATTATTTTGGGAAAACTTGACACAATACAGTATCCCCACACTAATCGGGATACCACATTATTAGGATACCACCAACATCTACCAACTATGTTTTACTATGGTGGTGATACAAAAAACCCTCTGGTCATCAAATGTTGCGAGCTGGAACATCCATGAAAGTGAGTTTTTTCAAAGGGGTTTAGAGCTGGGAAAATCATCCAATTAGAGCTGGGAAGATGTCCATCAAGCCATGTGACTGAACACCAGAGGGCATCATAAGCACAATTTTTGTTGGGTGTCTATTTTTTTCCATTTAGCCATTTCTTGAGGATGTTTTTTTTTTTTTTGTGGGAGGAGGGGTTGGCAAAGTTGGGGTTGAAGAAATCTGGCGACACTATGCTCAAAAAGGCTGATCTAAAATCAACCTTGGATGATTCACCACCTCGGGGAATATGAAAACCTCAGTGAACAGATGGACGGTGACAAACAGGGAAGTCGACCTAGATTGTCTGAAGGCTGAGCTGTTCAGGTGTTGTTGACTCTCCTTCCCCTGCTGACATAGCTTGCAACTTGCAACCATCGAGTTTCTGCATTTAGGAATTTAGGCCACCTTTTTGTGGATGTCGGAGAACACATCTGCAGGTGAAAGTATGTCGTCTCACCAAGCACTGGGGTTTCGTTCAGATTTTTCCCCAAATCTGCCCAACAGATTGTGCGCCACTGGATGGGGTCGTTGCCGCGCTGTCGCCGGGGGGCCCTGGTGGTGTGTGGTTTTGACAGGTGCTGCACAAACTTAGTGATGAGCCAAATAGACGATAGCTAAGTTGGTTCAGAAGTGATATATCAACATTTTTTGGTAGATCCATCGAACTGTTAATATCACATTGAGCCCACTCATGATGAAACCCATGAATTCAAATACCCTCCGGTAAGCTAACATAGCTATTGAATATGGCCCATAAAAATGGTGATTTTCCACAGTTATGTTAGTTTACCAGAGGGTAACATCTACAATTTCTTTATGTCACAGCCGTTGTGCCACAGCCATTGGTGACTGCATGAAGGTCGCGAACCGCAGCCACTGAGGTGCAGATGGGTCATGGGTTAAAGCGGGATATGATCGGGGACTTTTCCACTTCCCACTTTGCTGACCATCCGAGGGCTGTGCCCGCTGGCGATGATCATCGGGGACATTATTGGGGAAATGATATAGTCTCTGGTAAACTAACATAGCTATGGAAAATGGCTCATTTATAGATGGTTTACCCATTAAAGATAGTGATTTTCTATAGCTATGTTAAATTACCAGAGGGTCCAAAGGCTATTGGCTTGTGATTATGATACCTTTTGGTAATTTAGCTGTTTGCTGTGGAAAATCACTATTTCTGAGAACGGTAAATCATCGAACAAAATGGGCAATGGCATCCATAGCAAACTGTTATATTACTGGAGGGTAAGGCGAACTTCCAGTGGGTTCCAAGTTTATTGCCATTTTTCATCATTTTTCCATGTATTGTATGGCATGTGTGCCATGCGTGCCACGTGCAGTGTTGATGCCTTATATTAGCAGTCCGCGACGAAGCAGAAAGTTCGTGGCTGGACAGAGTTTCAACCTGATTACGTTGATATATTTGACATCATACTGTGCTGTATAATGTGGGGCCCCCCACTTATGTTTGTTGGTTTCTAACCCCCATGAATACATAATATGAATACTACAGTTGTAAGTATCATAAACCAGAGTTATTGGAGTTGTAAACCAACTTAGCTTGTACCGTTTTTGCTGTTTCTGGGGTTTGTCTTGGTTTTTCCTTCCCTTAGTCGGCTGTTACAATAGGTGGAGATACCCTAGCGGTAATATAAAAACCTAATATGTATAGCAAGCGCCAAAAAGATAGAAAAGATACAGCCTCCTAAAATAGTGATTATGTGTGACTTTTCTTTATCTTTTTGGGAGTTAGTATAGTAACTAGCTTGTTGCTGTAGTCAAAACAAATCCCACCCCTAGTACCGTAATAAGCTTCAAAGAATCCATGCATCAGCCGACTGGCAAATCAGTAAGCACAAATCCCCAATTCCTCTGTTTATACCAGCAACCTCAGCACCCTCCAAAAAGAATCGAAATGATAGAAAAGTTGAATCAACATGATAGAACAGCCAAGCCATATTGACACACACACATATATATACTATAATATATAATAGTTGTAAATGACTTTTGTTTTTTTTGACTTACACGATATTCCATTTCTTGGGTAATTACGGGGGAAAATGCACCGATGAATCGTAGTTCACCAGCTTCAGTGCTCTCTGTGGAGCTATGGATCGAAGCCGATGGCGCACAGTTTTGTTGTTTGGGTTGGGACTGGCTTAAGATTTCAGACACCCAGCCAGATTACGATGGTACGCAGTATGATTTCCTTGGAGAGTTTCTGATCAACCTTTTGAACGCAGAATTTGGCGCCAATTTCCAGGTTCGGATGTTCCTTTTCTCCATCAATGGCAATTACTAATAGATCTTGATCCGATGATCATCTTCCAACTTCATCCATCTCTCAATAGAGGGATGGTTGATTGGGTTTCTCACATTAGAACCATTGGATTATCACATTAGCTCCCGAAAATTTGGGACGTCGACCTAGCCATAGATGCGGATTGCTGGCAAGGAATCATCGGATCACGGTTTATGATTTCATTCACACCAAAAACTAGATGCTCCAACTGGAAATTCACCTTAAGACGAATTTAAGTAATTTAAGTAATTTAAGCATCCACGAATCACATGGAATCATTTCATTACAGGATTCTTTTGGTGTCACTTTTTTCAAAACCTCAAAGAGGTCAAGCTTTCAGACCCTCACCGGACCGCACAAAGCACCGGCGAGGAAGCTCAGCTGGCGGCCCGCATGACGGGCCTACTCCGCGAATTTGAAGTGCGCTTCCGCATCAGTTGGGAGAAGATTGATGGCTTAAGGTTGGTGGCGAGTTACTGGTGACCCCAACTGCTTGACCCCAACTGCTTGGAGTTTTTTGTTGGGTAGATACTTGGCAGTGGAACTGAACGCCAGGAAAAGCACGAGTGATGCGTTGAGGTGATTGGTGAAAATCTAGCCATATCTTGGTGGGGCATCTCCATCAATCCCAGCTATTTTAGGATATGAACAAACAGCCAAAATGTTGGTTAATGGAGAGTGGCCCAAAGAAGTGATGACTTGGAGCTACCAGATATTGACCATGGCCCATATGAAGAAACGTCGGGTTTTGTGGCGGTGCCATGATGGACCTACAGTAGCGGCGAGTGGTAGACCAAACTTATGGTCATCTTATGTCACAGGATGGGGCCCCCCAGATATAAATTGGTTTATAAACCATTATAATCCCCATGAAAACTATAGTTATATCTACCATAAACCATTGTTAAGCCACTTATAAACCAACTGAACGCTATCTTGGGGGCCCCGTCCTGCAGGTTCACGATGAAAATTGACCCCAGTATTGCCAGGTTCATCCAGGTTCCTTTTGGTGGCAGCGACTAAGTGATCTAAGTGATCTAAGTGGTCAATAACTAAAAGACGGCTGGGATTTTTCGGACACGAAAATGAGTGAGTTTCCTGCAAGACCTGGGCAACTGGTGGTGACTGGTGGCCCAAGTTGTGCACGTTGGAGCTATTTCCAGTCACCATAAGTTCCCATCTTCTGCTGACATCAGAGATGAAAATGGGGTCTAGGTCATTCTCGATGACCATCGGTTGATGGGGGGTATGTATGTCCACAATTTTTTGGATTTGTCCTAAAATTTGTATGGTTTTCCCACTGCCCATTTGAACAGGAACACCGGTTTCAAAACCCATTGGATTTTGGGGGTACCAACATGTACCGATCCACTCGGGTTTCAACTGCTTCAGGAAGCAGTTGAACGGTTTATTCGGCAGGACTCTCAAAGTCGCACTGGTGATGAACGGAGGGGTGGCACGCATTTCTCACAAGCGTTTTGGGTGATGATCATTGCAGTTTGTCTGGAAATGGGAAGATTGTCCCTCAATGAATGGCAATTCGAAAAGAGACACTGGCGATTTAAACCACTGGGATTTAGCACCTCCACTGAAAAAATCCGAGAAGTAAAACTGTTCAATTGGGACTCGTTGAAAACGTGACATTTGATTTATTGGGATAAAATATTATTATATTTCAAGAATATCGTTATTTATTGGGATAAAGATTATTATTGATTATTATTGGGATAAAGATTTATTGGGAAAATACGTTCTTTCAAGAATTTCCAGAAAACCGATCGAACGGAAGTTCGACGTCCACTTCTTTGGACCGAGGCACGTGGAGGCTCCGGCGCCGGAGCCTGACGTGCCAGTCATGGGGCTCCCAAGCATTGCGGAGGCGAGGGTGAGCTCCCTGCCAGAGCGGTTGAAGGGATTCACTGAATGAGATTTCATGAGATTTCATGAGATTTTGGGATTTCATGGGATTATAATTGGATTGAATGTGATTTTGATAGGATTTCATGGGATCTTGATGGAAGTATGATTGGATTGAATGGGATTCAGTGGAATTTCATGGCATAGAATGGGTTATATATATATATATATATTGTTTTTCAATGGCCAAGTGCTCCAATGTTGCTTCATTGCCAGTTGGGGACCAGTTGGCCGACCATGTTTTACATGGGGAGCTGAGCAACCAAAGTGATTTTTTACGGTTGGTATTTGGCGGATGTTTTCAATGGGATTCAGTCAGTTAACCATGGGCTTGAGCAATCCATGTGTATTTCATCAGCAAACCATGTAACACGTTGAAACACAAGAGTTTGGCAGCAAAAATGGGGATTCTTGATCAACTAATATAGTTTCAGCAAGAATTGCGACAGGGGAACTTCACAAAGTCGATTTTGGATCCACCAAGTTGATTTTCCCAGACACCATTCACAACCCTTAACGCACCAAATGTAGCATCGAAATGACTGGGTCAACTGGCCATGGCACCTCCAAGTACAGCTGACGAACTTGATGAACTTTGGGTCCAGACATGGATATGAAAACACCTCAAAATTGATCAATTTTAATGGGGGAAGCGATGATGAAGCATGGGACTTTGGGGTAGCCTATTTTCAGACCCAAAATTCAAAATTTGAGGGTCCAAGGTTACCTCCTTGGAACATCCGCCAGTGTTTTGATGTGTTTGCTGCAGACAATCCCAAGCGTTTCCAGCTGTTTGGGGTCCGTTTGTGTCAGGCAATGTGGTAAACACAATGGCCCAATGCCCTGCTTGCCATGAATGCGTATTGTCCCCAAAGGGTAGGACTAGCATCTGGTGAGGGGTGACATCTTTTTTATTGGTGAACAGCCACCTGACTTGTCGATTTCATATGATGGGGTCCCCCAAAAAGATGTCGAACATGTTTTCCAGGTCAGTTCGATGATGTCTTCCCATAGTTTCCAGGGTTCCAACTTTTTCTATCTATGACGGGGGCTGCCTTCTCGGTAATCCGACCCCTGATCTTGCCCTGGGATCCGTCAGGAAAGTGAAGAGTCAGAGCCTGAGAAACCAGACGGTGTGTTGTTTAGTCGGATCTGAATGCCTGCTCTCTACATGGAAACCAAGAGCCGTTCAGGGCATCAGCACATCACCAAGTATTTGCAGTCTTGTAGACTCTTAGACTGGATCATGAAACAACTTTACCATTCATTTGGGTATGAACCACAATTTAGGACCCTGGTCATGTTTTAGTATCAGTCTTCCATGTGCAACCCAATTGTGACACTCATCAATTCAGTGAACGCTCATAGTAACATAAACATAAATAAACCACTTGTATTGTATACAGATATCATCTCAAGGACTAGGCGGTCCCCATTTACCAGGGGCAGTTCCTATCTTGGTTGGTTACCGTCTGAAAGAGTTCGGGATTGTCCAATATTTTGCAGCTGAATTTGCCAGTATCAGGGCGTCCGCAACAGCGGGCTTATGGATTATATAAGCATCAACAATGGGGATTTGTTGCATTCCCGAGCTTTCGATCGCCTGAAAATAGATCCAGATTCAGATCCTGAAAAGGACTGGATGGCTCATCTGTGCTGAGATTCCCATATTTCTTGATTCAATGCCGACCAATCCATATCCTCAACTTGCTGGTGGCTATGTTGGCACCTGTGGCAAAACTAGGAATACCAAGAAGAATCGTATGATCATCCAAATTCCTGAGTCATAAGGTGAAATCATCCGAGTACTATGACCAGCAACCCTGAAATCAGTCAATAGTGAGAGAAAGAGTCACATCATTGAAATAAGCTCACTGGCGGTTGTCACACACCAGAAGCCTCAGCTAGTCAAACCTGACAATCGGAAGTGTTAACTTGGTAGTGGAAACCTTAATACAATTATACTATGTATATATATATACATATACGTACATATATATATATATATATCCCCCCCACGACCCTCCGACATGCTGTTTGTACTGTGATTTACAATATAGCATGCTCATTTTTTATGCTCACATTTTGCGGCTATTTGTACATATTCATACGTACATCTTCATACAAACAAAAACACAACAATATTCTGATACTCTTTGGGGAGGATCCCTGGCAGAGAATTAACAAAAATCATTGAACCAACCAAAAAATCTTTGGAGACTCTTTGGGGAGGGCCCCTTGGAGAACACCAAAAAAACACAAAAAACAAACAAAGCAAAACAAAAAAAACAAAGAAACCAAACCCATTGGAGATCCTGTAATCCCCATGGTTCTGTTGTTTTTTGTTTCATCCCAAAAATTCTACTATGCATCATGTCTGTTGGCTGCTCTGCTGTCTGCATTCATGGTGGCACTGCACTGTAAATACGTCTTCTGCTTTTGTACTTGCAACTTGGGCTTTAGAAACCAACAAACATCACTGGGGGCCCACCTTGTAGGTAATGTATATAGGTGTGCTTGGGTTGAAACCACCAACGTTGATCCATCACCTTCTATGAAGTTTTTTTTTAAACCATGTTTCATTATTTTTTCATAAACTTGAGTAGCATATTGTCCCATAAAACATACTCCTTTAACAGGATGATTGGAATATTTTGTTCTTAATCTTCATTCTTTTAAACAATCTATACATTCATTTGAATTGATCTAATCCATTTTGAGTACAATATATTAATTGTTTATTTGAATATTTTTTCAATACATTATATAATTAATTAAAAGTTTAATTTTGCTATTAAGAGTTAGGTTATATGAGTAATTCTAGCAGTTTTGAGATATTTTTTAGATATCTACTGGCATGTTTTTAATAGTCATAATTAAATATGCCAGTGTACTAACATATATGTACTAGGTCCTTTACCTACTTTTGATATATATATATATATAATTGCTAAATTCAACACATGTGTTACTATTGTATATGATACTTGTGATGTTTTCATCTAAATTAGCATATATATATATTACAAAATTAGTACCCGCAGGTAATTTTATATTTGCATCTTTTGATACTTTTTCTTTCTTAATTCAGTATCTAGAATCATGTCATCAAAAGATATAGCTGAATTATTTCTTAATTTATCATATCTAGGTATGTTTATAATCATAGCTTTATATAATGTAAAACATAAACTAATTATCTAGGTATGTTTATAATCATAGCTTTATATAATGTAAAATTTAATGAAATTAAGTCTAATATGATAAAACGTATACATGAATATATTAAAAGACTAATTATTTATCTATTTACTAGTGATAATGAAGAATCTATAAAAGAAAACAATTTAGCAAAACAATTTATTAAACTTCCTATTAAAGTAAAATTATTTATGAACCATATTCTGTATTTGACAAAGAAAAAAGGATATAAAGGGACCTGGAAATCTTGTAGTGTTGGGGGGGGTCGGTGGGGGGGGGCTGAGCATACATATATTTATATGTATATATATACATGTATTATAGAGGTAATTTTCCTACGACACCATGGAGTCTTCCATGATCTTCCGTCAATGTCATTTCATCTTCCCACCCAGCGCCAGGAGCGCTGATCTGCCTTAGCTTACTGATTGGGGTTGAAGACCTGCCATGTTTTGCCGCAGGAATTTGAAACTACATCTTGGAATGCGAGTCTTAAAACATCATTTAGAATTGCAAGAACACGATCACAACTGATAGATTCCTAAGTCCAAAGAGTGAGCAAAGATTCCCAACACTATCATTCTTTGCGACTACCAGCCAAAAAGCTCCCCAACTGATGTTTGGTGAAGCATAGATGTAGGTTTTAATATGAAAATCATCTGTAAACGGTCCATTTTTTGGATTCTTTGATTGCCAGGTGCTATTCATGTCTCTGTATGAAATCAGTCGTTATGGGGCATCGAACTAGGACTGTATGAAGGACAATTCAGGATGGCAACAGCCATTTCCAACAAACCCCAAATAGTGCCACACCATTTAGTCGAAACTAGACATAGCACATTGGCAGAGTGCATGTTGTTCACAGCCTAAGAGCAGGAGTTCCGCTTCATATTTCTCTTTTTTTTGTTACAATTCAATACATGAAAAACAGTGAAAAACAATGCATGCAAAAAGACACGCAGCTGGTACATCGTACTGTATCCCTCAACATATTGTGATGCACTCGGTTGGCATCGTTTTGCAGATGCACTGATTCGAACATATTGAGATCTGGCTCGAAGCAGCAAACTTTCCGGCAAAAACATGATACGCTATAGATCTGATATAACTGTGTATACATGCATGCATACAAATAAATACGATGCGATATCATTGATAGCATGCATATGCGAACGCGTATGTACATGTACGTAAATATCAATCTATATGATATATCTATATCTGCACATATACATATATATATAGATATGTATCACATATCACATATCTCTATCTGTATCTAATATCCATCTACATCAGCATATCTCCATCTCTGCGTAGCATGTCGCGCCAGGGGGCCCGGAGTCGCCTTGCAATTGATGACTCAATGTGGTGGGAGAATCAGCGGATACGGACCGTGCAAGCTGCGGCTAGGAAGATCTTCGCGAGCAATGGAGAGGGATCCTGGCAGATTTTGAGGCGCGGAAGAATCGGAAGAATCCGTTGGGGCCACTTCAGATGTGAAGATTTATGGCGAGTTACTGGATCTAAAGTATCTAAAGTAAGTAGACGTAGAATACCTTCTATCGTTTTGGAAGTTCCTATGCTTAGAATAAGTTGCCCAGCCCAGCCAAGATTTTGTGACGGAGCTAAGTGGACGCCACGGACAGCACGAGTGATGGGATGGGAACGTGTCCCTGATTGGATGGGGATTTTTGAGGTAAATCTCTAGGGTCCAGGGCCATGGCTAGTGGCAGCCCAAACTTATGTCAGGTTTACTATCCAAATGGACCCCAGTATGCCAGTATCGTTGCTTCTTTTGGCGGCACTTTTGTGGTCAATTCCGCATGTTTGTGACGAAAATGAGCGGGTTTACTGCAACACTGGGCAACTGATGATGTCTTGGCGGAAAATGAATTGGTGCATTGGTGGTGAGTAGCGGCCCAAGTTAACCGTCTTCTACTGGCATCAGAGATGATAGAGATGAAAATGGGGTCTACACCCCGTCATGGCAATTTTTATTGGGAAGATCCAGAAAAAGAGGACGTTTTCCCAGGCATAACGATCCACTTTATAGTCATCATTTCATGAGAAAATCCTTTTCCATCATGTAGCCAAGTACAACCATTTGCCATCATCCTGCCGTTAAGTAATCACATTTACCAGCATGATACCATCTACCATCATTATACCAACCAGTCATTCTGCATTGATCATTTAACCCCTTGCTTGTGTCTTTACCAACGTTTCTGGTGTCATGCGCATTTTTCGCTGTTGGACCAGGTAAAGAGAACGAGCAGTTCCGTATTTTGGAAAGCCGAGTTGCTGCTTTGGAAGAAGAACTCCGCTGGCTGAGGGCGCAGTTTTTCCAACCACCTCAGGATAGGAGGCTCTAGGAGACACAAATAAGTGCCACCAGCCCATGAATCCTTTGACAAAGTTTTGTCTTGAGCGGTTTGACGGACAGAGAGAAAAACTTTGAAGAAACATGGGGATTCTACCTGCCAACTTTGTCAAATTGATGGGCTCTGATCCGGGCCCGACCGATCAATCAGTTTCTTGTCCTCCATAAAAAATTGGTGGGGGAACGAATGTCACAGGGTTTGTCCCAAACTGGGGTTTCCCGGAATACTGCCATTTAAAAAAAGACATTGAAAGAGGAACCGCGGTTTCCTGACCTATAGGATTTTAGGGGTACCAAATGGGTACCAACTATTTTCAGACCATTTACCAAGGATTTTGCGAAGAACACAGGCTCCATCACTTGGTCACTAGGATGCGATGATTCGGCTCATCCACGCAGCAGAGCAGCACTCGACCCAGTGATGTCCCAAGATTTGAGCCGCTGGGATGGGATGGGCAACGGGATGGGTCAAAATCATTACCAATTCTTACCAATTTTGGGGGGAATAATGTCAATCAGCTAGTCAACATGTTTGAAAAAAAGTCATTTCGTGGGCGATGCTCCGCTCGACTGAGAGATTTTGTACCTCCGCTGGAGGTGATTATTCATAGTAGTACTATGCAAGTGGGACTCGCAGAAAACGCGAGTTTCGATCTACTGGAACGCTATATATAATATAATATAATATATATTCACATATACACATACATACATACATACATGCATGCATACATACATAAATACATACACACATACTTACATGCATACATACATACATACATACATACATACGTACATAGATACATGCATAAATGCATGCATGCATGCCTACATACATTGTGATAAGTTACGTTACGTTAAATTACGTTACATACATTACATACACAAATTATTTATGTCAAAAAAACATGAATGAAGCAAAGCTTCAAGCAGACACCGAGGCAGATGCCGGCGTCGACGCCGGCTCCCCTGGCCACGGTGCCAGAGGCGCCAGAGGCGCCAGAGCCAGGGTGGAGCGATGGGATTCACATGGATTCACCAACCAACCGATTTTTTATGAAATTAGTTGTGATTTATTGGGATTTCATGAGATTTTGAATGTGATTTCATAGTTTGTTTTTCCCTCCGACGGGGTGTTCACGCGCAAACACACTGCTGAATGTGCATTTTGTACTGTTTTTTTACAGTGTTTTCTGCTTCTCTACAATGCTGCCCTGGGGGGG
>Ga0126342_10003722_pt1 | contig 25488 bp, 24 predicted proteins | sample Cyp1metagenome_FD_92528 | JGI IMG/M metagenome (GOLD analysis project Ga0126342, IMG submission 92528) | Coral microbial communities from Lord Howe Island, Old Settlement Bay, Australia - Cyphastrea 1 metagenome | ecosystem: Host-associated > Invertebrates > Cnidaria > Coral ... | reverse complement strand
CCAGATAGAATGCCAGAAGATATGCCAGATAGAATGTCAGATAGAATGCCAGATAAAATGCCATGAGATATGCCAGATAGAATGCCAGAAGATATGCCAGATAGAATGCCAGAAGGTATGTCAGAATATATGCCAGAAGATATGCCAGATAGAATGGCAGAAGATATGTCAGATAGAATGCCAGAAGATATGCCAGATAGAATGCCAGAAGGTATGCCAGATAGAATGCCAGAAGATATGTCAGATAGAATGCCAGAAGACTTGCCAGTAAGAAAATATAACAATGTCATGGTGGGAATCACACGAAGTAAAGTATTTTTTCAAGTCCCCCTTACATAGGACGGAAGAATGACTAACAGGAGTTCGATCCAATGGCTTCGAAGAGGTGATCCGCCCAAAAAAATGGATGCTGAATAGTGATGATGAAGCCATGTGCCCTGTTTGGGCCAGATGTTTTTCTATACCAAAATCATTATATCAATTTTGTCCAGTGTCCTAAAATATCCTAAAATGATAAAAACGAGATCACCTGTGTTGTTCGATGATTTTAGATGATTTTAGCACTGAAACCTACAAGGTGGTACCCCAGTTCGTTAGCTAAGTTGGTGCAAATAATTCCAATGTCACTAGCAACTATGGTAGATATATCATGATGTATCTATATCCCATAGGATCCATGTATGGTATATATGCTGACATGAATGGGGTATATTGATGGGATCCATGATACCATATATAGCAGCACCATGGATCCTATGGGTATAGTATTCTATAGTTTCTATACCCATACTTATAAACAAACTTATTCTATAGAATACTATAGTATAACCTATGGTTGCAACATACTTATAGTTATAGTATTCTATAGTTGCTATGGTTTATAAACCAACTTATAACTGGGCCACCGGTCCCGGCCCGTCTGTTCACCGGGGATTCTCCGTTGAACCGCCACCCTCAAATTTTCGCGAGGAGGGTGTGACCATTCTGGATGGTCCGGGCACCCTTTGGTGAACCTTAAAGCAGATCGTTTTTTTTGAATTCTGTTTTGGGGTTTCCCAAAACACGATTTTTATGTGGATAATTAATGATAAGTAATGATAATTAATGAATTATGAATGCATGATATGTATACAATTGTATATATATATATGTATGTAATTATATGCATATATGGAAGCAAAACTGTGGTCCGGTTTCACGGATAAAACGCAGTTCTACCTGGGAAAACAAAATGGGTTTCCCCAAAAACCAGGTTTTACCCCTGACTCACCAGCCCGGTCAGCTGATCTTTGGTTCTCCTGGTGTTGGTGTTTCGGAAAGCCTTCTGTGTTTTACCCAAAGTTGAAAAAACAAGCAACTAGACCGCTATAAACCCCTTCAACTCCCAAACTCTTTGGATGTTGTTCTAGCCGATAACCGACACTTCTTTTTGGTACGACCACTGAAAAGGAAACAGCTTGGTTTTTACCCGAAACCTAGGTTTTACCTGGGAAAACGCAGTTTTACCCTCTGAATAGGGGTATGGTTTACCCTCATAACCGAGGTATTTCAAGGGTTCGGATGCACAAGGTATATATATATATATATTTTTATTATGGATATTATTGTTTTAAAAAAAACATTTCTCAATTCCCCCGCACAAAAAAAAACAACATCTTCAACAAACGTGCAGATGTCCAACATGTTCGATGAGCTTTGCGACGAGTTTCCCCCGCATCCGAGGCATATGTCCCATGGCAATTGGTCGCTTGGCGATGGCCAATAAGGAGCCAGTCGGGTTTTAAGGCAATGGTTTACCCTCTGGTAAACTAACACAGCTATTGAAAATTGCCATTTATAGTGGATTTACCCATGAAAAATGGTGACTCTCCATAGTTATGTTAGTTTACCAGAGGGTAATGGGACAATGTGGGGAACCCAATGCCACAACTCCAATTTTTTCCCCCTGACGGTGATGACTTGGGGATGGTTTCTGACATTGAGTTTACTACATACCATAAGTTGGGATACAATTCTTCTATATATATATATATATACACATACATGCTGAAATATATCCACTATTATCCACTTAGTTCACTGGAACCGCACTTCGATTCGTAAAGTTCGCCTGGTGAAGACCTCTTGAAATCTGCGGGTCATCGGATTTCATCACTGCAAAGCCTAATTGCTAACCAGTTGGTAAGTGGGGGTGAATCACCAAAGAACATGGTGAATTCCTTCATAGGGTCCTAAGAGTCGTAGAACATTTGACCAACAATGGGAATATTTTCTGGGAATACAAAGGTGGGGGGTGTCAACGGGAGACACATGGAGACACACACTGAAGATGGTGCTATCAATGGGGATAGCATGGGCCGTGCCATGCCATAGCTATGTTTTTTGGTCTTGGGCTCCAAGGCTTCCAAGGCTTCCAAGGTGGGAAGGATACGCTGAGGGGTGTATGGAATACGATCATCCCATGCCACTATATAATTATTGAACAGCCCCAAGAAACCATAAGAAACCTATGGTTGAAAAAATTTAGGGGATGGCTCCGCCTATTTTAACATTTATGGGACATTTTGGGTCATTTTATGAGGCTGTTAGTATTGGGGCGGGTGGGATGAATCGTACTCCAAGCACAATGCACCTAGATCTGTAGAACCAACAGCAGCTGCTATGTCTCCACCTGCGGAGACAGAGGACCTCAAATGACGTCACCATGATGGTGAGTGGAATACCCAATCATTGCATATAATGGCCTTGTTTTCTTAGTTTTCCAGGATGGTGAGATATTTTCATTATTTTTAATTTCACCAGAAGCTTGGACAAGTGACCACCAATATTATCGCTAGGGTATATAGATGTTTATAGAGTAGCCACTGTAGCAGCATGGGGAAATACCCTGTTAGCCATGGCCCACGTAGTTCCATGCTTGACCTATGTCCATGGCCAAAAAATCCATGGCAAATGGTGAAATTTCCAGAGGTTATCATCCAGTAATCAATTCTGACTAGAAAACCTTACCATATTGAAACGTTGAGCTTTTCTGTTACCATGAAAACTCCAGTCCTTTTTTCCAACTCCGATGCTGGTTCCAGTGGATTCCGGTCCCGGGGTCCCGCTGCTAGGAGTTGCAACAGCTAGTCATGCAAGAGAAGAGGAGATTCCCTGGAGGGACGGTTCTAGATCTGCGCGAAACAATTTTTGGGCAGATCTTTATTTTAGATATCTCGAGAGCTACTGTCAACGGGTAAACCAACTAAAGTTGTAACCCATAGGATCCATGTATGGTATATATGCTAGCATTTGGGGTATATTGATGGTAAATGATACCATATATAGCATACATGGATCCTATGGGTAAGGGTGGCTATATGTACCTTGTATAAATGCTCATTAGATGTCATTTGAATGGGAAAATCATCGAAGGTTTAAGGTATTTTGCTCACGTTTCGCAGGTTTTGCCCGTTGCGACTGCGAATGGTTTTGGGTCTCCTGAGTCATGGGGAAATCTCCAGCTGGATTGTTTTTTTATGGTGGAAAAACCAATTGAAATGGATGATTTATATAGGGGTAGCCCTATTTCAGGAAACCTTATTTATGGAGGTAAAAAAGAGTTAAACTATGTCAAATTAAAGTTTTATGTCTACTTGGAGGATCTAGCTAGATCCGAAGAAAAGCATCTTAAGTTGGGTTTCATCGCAACCGGACCCACGGTTTTTCGTCTCAGCGTTTAGAAATACCTGGCTTACCTGGGTATTGTTTTTATTAAACATGAAACCTGTGCATATCTGGGCTGTAAAACTCGCCAACCCAAACGTATACGGTGGTTCCCCCCAGATATATTTGTTGGTTTTGGAAGCCATAGTAACTATACATATAACCCCGTACATATATGGGCGTTTCTTGGAATGGTGGATCCCCCAAAACCATGGTTGCTTCAATACTAAAGTTACTAAAGATGGTCTAATTTGGATGATTTGGGGGTACCATCATTTTAGGAAACCTCCATATATATATAAACATCCAAAATCCCTATAGTTACTGGAGTTATAACCCTAATTTAGACAACTCTTATCACCTTGTACATGATGTCTGAACATTCTGATAGGGTACTCCAAACTCAAATGGTTTATATATGCGTTTTCCAATGAAAACTCGCATTTTTTGGGGTATGTCCCTTTTTCATCACTTTTCCCAATGTAATATTGTTGGATCGTATGCTTGCAAATTGGTCTTACAATTAGCACCCCAAGTATTCCATGTATGTTTGTTTTTAACCATCATGTGTTGCTGGTTAAGCTAAACTCCCGTTTATTGTGTGTTTTTGACAGAAACATGTCCTGACCAGATCAAATTGATTTCATGATGCCAGCCTATTGCTTCATTTAGATCCCATGCTATTCCACTTCAAACAACACTATAGATCCCATTCAACAAATGCTAAACAACCAGGGGTTGCTCCAACGTTACAGGATCTGGCTGAACAGTGTTAGGGGCCTCAGACTCCAGCGACAAGACATTGCTGCTTTATTAGTGCTGCTAAGATTAATAGTGCAGTTAATAGTCTTAACACACATTAATAGTACACCAATACAGGTAGCATTAATAATGTGAATAATAGATATTAATACTGTATAGCACCAACTGTGCTAACTGCTAATACACGTTGTGCATTGGTGGTGTTAATTGTACATGGAATAGAAATCAATAGATTATAGGCCGGTCATTGTTTTTGATGTTTAATATGTTTATTTTATTTTTAAATGATATATGATATAGTAATGATATGATAGCTGCTGATAGCAAATTGGAGTATTACATATGTATATATATATATAAACATATACCACCATTACAAATATTATTTTGCTTCATAGGCGAAACATATACCAGTGACATGTGGATTTGTTTTTTTGTCCGAGGTTCAGGGCCAGTTTTTGAAACACCGCGAGTCGCCAATGGCCAATCAACACGTGAATTCATAGGGATTAATAGTGCCATTCATTAGTAATCCCCATTATTATCATCAAGTACCACTAGTGACTGATAGTGATCAATATTGATTTATAGTGATTAATTCATAGTGATTAGTAGTCATTAATAGTAATTAATGTGGGTAAAACATTGCCATAAACAACCCATGACTGGGAATGGTAAACATATCACCTATAACAATGGTGATGACGGGATGGTTTGTGAAATTGTTTTACCCGCATTGGGTGAAGTAGGTTTAGTCCAGTACTGGGGTGAAATAGGCCGCTTATAATTTCTGGGAGCCGCAAAGTAATGGTTTCCTCGGAACTGGGCGAACGGCGGGTTGAGGAATATCATGGAAGATCCCAGTTATACATATATATATACTTCATGCCTCTACACATATAATATAGATATTTAGATCTATTTTTATATTTGCGACATGGTTTAATACGGATACGGACTTGCTATTGACTTCCTGTGGATTTCTATAGATTTACTGTACTCTGGATTATGGATCTCTAGGAACTACCCTCTGGTAAACTAGTAGTTCCCTCTCGAAAATCACCATGTGAATGTGTCATGGCTAGTTCTCATCTAAACATTGGCCCAAATTCCATCCTTTTCCGAATTTCCCTAGCTCTGTTACCCTCTGGTAAACGAGCAGTTTGCTATGGAACATCACCATCTTTAATGGGTAAATCAACTATTTCTATGGGCCGTGTTCAATAGCAAACTGTTAAATTACCAGAGGGTAATGATTAGCCTTGGATTGATGGTTTGAAACTGGGACATATCCCAATCGCTTGATCTATCCCTAGGTCATAACTGTCATAACTATGGTTGAGGTCATCTGCTTCAATAGCTTTTTGTATGTTTACCAGAGGGTACAATGTGAGGCCCCCAAGATAGCTAAGTTGGTTTATAACTCCAATAACTATGGTTTATGGTACTTATAACTATAGTTACTGGGGCTTATAAACCAACTTATATCTTGGGGGGCCTCACATTGATAGGTTTCCTGGAGCAAATTTTTGCCTTCGCAGATCGCGACGGCTTTACCGGCCTTTGAGCTGAACCCGGAGCTCTTAGAGAAGCCACTGGGCGGATGAGCCATGAAAAAATAGCCTGGTCTATGGGGGTTATGAAATAGGGAGTTCATTTTTTTGGAAGTTCTATATACTAATTATAGTTGGGGATAAAAAGATAAGCCTTAGATAGCCTTAGTAGGTTTCCACCGTTTTCAACCAGGAAATTTCAATGTGTTTCATGAGATGGTAAAACGTACTAATGGATTTGCAAGGGGTTTTACCATCAAACAAAACATGGTGTTTGCACAGCAAAATGAACGATTTAAATCTGTCCATTTCTTCGGGCATGGCAAAACCAAGCCTATTGGAAAGCGTGAATAGCGAGATTACAGGCAGTAGCCAAGTCTTGCACAGAACCGAACAGTTTGAACAGTTTGAATTTCGGAAAACATGGGCTTCGCGACAGTCCCCGTTAAACTCGAGCTGTTGGACTGTCACAGAGGTAGAGGATCAGTTCTGGCAACCTTTGCAATGGTTGGTTGGTTTGGCGGACCCCAAAATTTGCCGAATTGCTTCAGATTCTGATGTTCAGCCAGATATATCCTCCCCATATGCTCCATGGTGCTGGTATATTTACCTACAAAACTGGGCCATAAAAATGGGGTAAATTTGGGTAAATGGTGGGATTCATATTCCATACATAGAGCATATATCCTCGGTAAAGCTTGGAATTTCGCTGGGTAACCCGGCCGTGTTTTAGGCGGTCCCAGCGGTCTTTGCCACCGGTCAATCCCATCTAAGCCCCCGCTTGGGTTTTTCGAACCCGCGATGGATAATAATACTTATACTAAACCGTTGTGTTTCTTTGGTGTTGTTTTCTTCGAGAAGGGATTTTCATGAACAGGGTGTTTTTTTATCCACCATTTCTTTTGTAAATGTACTGTATGAAACATATATATACATACGGCATATGTTTTTGATTGAATTTCTGGACGCAGGATCACCAAGAAAAAATGGCAAAAGACTCTGTTCCTTTTGGGTAACATTTTAAACCTCAAAGGTCTTCTTTCAATCCATCTTATTTTTTGTGCCAACGCCCAAGTTAATCCCATTTTGTCATAGTTTATCCCATTTAATCTAATTTAACCCCAGGTTGTTTCACGTTTTTTTGGTCAAACTCCTGGATCTGCTGAAGCTGTTTTTTTCGTTTGTTATTTGTCCAATGGGAAATCGACTACTTGGGGAATCTATAGTTTTTTTTTGCATTTTGGGGATCCTCAAACAAATTCAAGTCTAGAGAAAGTTAGTTAAGACTATATAATTAATAGTGATGAAAATACTGATGAATGGTAATTCATAGGGACTAAGCCAACCATACCAGGAATCATGATAAGGGGTCCACAGGGGTTGAACTCTTCGTTATCCAAGGCCGCACAAGTTCCTGCCCTTCCTTCGAGATTTCCGGAAGGCCATTGCAATTCCAGGCGCCGCCATTGCATGGAAGGGACCGGAGTCAACCAGTCCCCCAATGGGGATTTCATCAAACATGCTGATCCTGATTTGGCTTCCATGTTTTTTCTTGGTCATGCTTACCCATAGGATCCATGGTGCTGGTATATATGCTGACATGACTGGGGTATATTGATGGGATCCATGTTACCATATATAGCAGCACCATGGATCCTATGGCTTATGGTGATTCAATCGAAGATTTTCATTAAGGTGTTGAGTCATTGGGGAATCGAATCGGATTGTGCTCCGGTGCATTTGTGGTTCCATGGGGGAGTCTAAGGGTTATTTATCCAACCCCATAGGATCCATGTATGCTATATATGGTAACATTTACCATCAATATACCCCCAATGTTAGCATATATACCAGCACCATGGATCCTATGGAAACCAATATGGGGTCTAAACCTAGCGAGAATGAGGCTGTAATAGGATAATACCACGCAAGATGCTGAAGGGAATGCCTATGGGTCCAAAATAGGGTACAGATGAACCCGCACATGGCTGCTCATGGCTGGTCCATTTCCCCATCCAAAAATTTGGGAGTTGAGATATTTTGAGTCAGAAATCACCGTCAGAAATGGGAAATTGCATGGATTTGTCAGCCAGAATAGAATTTTTCCGCGGACGGACGTTTAAACTATGGTCACCATATCGCTTCATTTTTGGCCACTTTGACAGCCTGGTTTGGAGAGGGGAAAACCTCACCAAATGCGCTTTGAGTATCATCGAACTCACTACCAAAATATGGCTAAGCCGGTGAAGGGTAGGTAATTGAATTTAAATTCATAGTAATTTCATGTTTTACAAGAACGAAAACGGAATATAATGGGAGTTCACGGCATCATTTTCTGTGATTAGTATATCGTCATGGAATGGGTTCGTCGTACTGGTTGATCGCTTTCAGTTGTGATTTCTTCATGTTGGTCAAACCAGACATTTGTTGTGGTCGCAATTTTGACCCGTAGCCATTTGTTTGGGAAGTAGAATCCACTGATAAATTTTCAAGTTTTTGACCTCTCAGAATTAGTTTGTAGGAAGCTTAAGAGGAAACTATGACCCATATGCTCAATGTGTGGAATATTTACCACCATTTACCCCATGTTTATGGCCCAGTTTTGTAGGTAAATATACCATACATGGAGCATATGGGTGATAATTTGATGGAAATTCCATGAATTGATCTGGAAAAAACAGAGTTCACCACTCCAATCATCGGAAAAGGGCCCCCCCTTCAGATAGCGTGAACCGTTGCCTAAAAAAAGTGGCTGAATGCTATATGGTTTATGGTAGATATTTCACGAACTAGTTCATGGAAGTTATATTGGTTTATAAACCAACGTTCACATCACTGAGGGGCCCCATCCTGTATTTTCAGCCTAGCAAATTATCTTGATTCAGCCAGATAGATCATAGGTATAGTCTATGCATGTGTGTATGTTTAGTGACAACTCATTATAGATATCCATTACTTGAATAAAACATAATATAATATATTGTTTCTATTTACCGTATCTTCTATTCCCATTTTCTCGGTCGGTGAAGCCACATATGGATACATATGGTTGGATAAGCCATTTGGATTGATATGAACCATTCACATTTTATTACCCTTGATTGGTTATGCAAGTAGGGAGTTATATATACCCTCTGGTAAACTGACATAGCTATTGAAAATGGCCATAGAAATAGTTGATTTACCTTTTGAAAATAGTGATTTTCCAGTTCGTCATGTTAGTTTACCAAGGGTACTACCTGGGTTATGGGAGATTATGAACTAAGCCACGGGATTGGGGTTCAGCATTTTGAAAACCCGACCAGTAGAATGAGATGGGATTGGAGTATTTGAAAAAATGCCTCATGTAATCAAGAATTCATGGGTAATGGGATACACCCGAGGAAACTTTCAGGTTGGTACTGGTTAGATATTTTGCTGTAAATGATCGTTTATGAATCTCACCTTTCACAAGCAGAAGTTACATCTGCGGAGTCTCTCACAGCAAGACCATTCTTCAGAGGCGGAAAGGTGTCACCCATTTTCAGACGGACCATGGTATCCCCCCCATTGGTTGAAGGGACTTATATAAATGGCATAAATGGCATAAAAATGGATGATTAGATGCCGGAACATCATCTATAAATGAGGGATGTTCATGGATTTTTCATTGCCATGTTTGATTATGGGATATTAAGAATCATGGATTGCGGAAAAACTTTTCCTTCAAACCAATCCCAAAAACCTTCTGGTGCCCCCTGCCGGGCTAATCCCCCATAGTTTGCTGGGAACATAAACCTCCATATTCTACTTCGGGTATATTTTTAGCGGCCATGCTTGATTACTAGATATCGTATTCACCTTGATATTCCATGAATATCCCATCAGATCATCATTATATCCCAATGGCACCAGCATTTGTGTTGATGAAATTCCCAAAAAAAACTATGGAAAATGGTCATTTATAGTTGATTTACCTATTAGATATGGCGATTTTCCATTTCGCAAACTGTTAGTTTGCCGGATGGTATTAATATAACTCCCGCGTCTCGATATATAGGCCCTGAAAGGCGAGCGAAAGGCGGGATCTGGATATCTGGATGGACTCTGGGGGAAAAGCGGTTGTTTCGAATCCATCGCCACATGAATTTGGTTATTTATAGTTACCCAACCTGGTAAACTAACATAGCTATTGAAAATGGTGAAGTAGTGCATTTACCCATTGAAGATGGCCATTTTCAATAGCTATGTTAAATTACCGGAGGGTACCCAACCTGGCTTCCAGCAGTATTCAAGGCAAACAAAATGTTTATCTAAAGATTGATAGGGTACATCTGATTCAGATCTATCATTATGAACATGATTACCCTCTGGTTATGACTAACATAGCCATGGTTTTTCGATGGCCCATAGAAATAGATGGTTTACTTTCTTAAAAATTATGATTTTCCATGGCGAACTGTTAAATAACCAGATGGTAACGAAATGTGAATGATAATTAATGTACGTATGTTAAGGTACCTATGAAAAACATGTGATTTTCCATAGCTACGGTACTCGTTCCTTATTTTACCAGAAGGAAATCGTAGGCCTGTGTTGTTGGCTTCTTGTCTTGCTCTGGAAGCAAACCTGCAGATTGTATGGGCTTCGATTCTTTACGACCTTGGAAAGTACCAAACTATGCTGTGTATACCACCAGATCACAGTAACCCCCTAGTAAGTTATATGGGTATGTGTCAATACCTATAGATACATTTTTAGTGGGATGAACATCCATTTACCAGCTATTTTGGGGTTCACTAGGTACCAGGGTTTTGACCCATCCCCATATTGTATTTGGATATATGTGCTGGTGCAGAATTCTACTGGAGAGTACTGTAGAATATATTGGAATTAGTCTTGGGAGGTAAGGTAGTAAATTTCACACCATAACCCAATTTCTTCCATTTGTGATGATGATATTGAGGGATGGAAGAATCATAATTTGGCTTACCACATGATACCTGCGCCCAAGGAATTTTCATTGTTGGAGGATACGGCCTATGGCAGGGTTGAAACCTCCAAAGTCTTTGGTTCACTGCTGGGTGTTTCTGCTGGCATGGAATATTAAGGGGAAGGGACAGAAACAACCATAAAGAAGGGCGAATCTTTGTTTGTTGGCATTGATTTGGGAACCTCTTCGTTTTTCTCTCAATAGTTTCATGAATATATACTGTATATATATATATATATGTATATACATTATATATAAATATCATAATATATACATATATATATATATATATATTATAAAATATTTATATAATGTATATATACATAATATATATATATATAAATCATAATATATGTATACACGATTATACACGCACATACGTATACATAGGGTATAGTTGACCCTGGCTCACCGCAATGCTGGGCTGCTCTTTTTTTGCGTTGCGCCCAGGCAAAACCTGGCCCCTTGAAGCTCTGTCTTTGACCACAGAATGCTAATCCATTTTGAGCACTAACACTATAAACATATATATATATATAATATGTACATATAATATGTATATATAATATGTATATATAATATGTATATATAATATGTATATATAATGTGTAAATATAATATGTATATATATATATATCCATTTTTAGTACTATTTTGAGTACTAATGCTAATCCAACGATTGGGGCTACCTAGTTTTGACCACCCATTTACACCCGGTGCTTTCTCGAATGGCGGTGAATCACTGATGTTTCTCTCTCGGAAGTCTGGGGAACCGGGACGACGGCAGGCACAGATACTGCCCGATCCAAACAAAGCCGATGGACTCAGTGTCGGGGGCACTCAGCACTGGCAGGGGACACTGCATAACTCTGAAGTGGGATGAGGATCATATTGAGATATATGGAAGTTTCCCTAAATGGGGGATCCCCAATAGCTGGATGGTTTGTAAGGGAAAATCCCAATCTAAAAGGGATGATAACTAGGGGTACCCCCATTTTGGGTAACCACCAAAAAATGGTGATATCTGTACATACTGAAGTGGCTGTTGGCCCTCAAAATTGGCCCACTAAAAATCTCACCATCTGGCTGTGAGACCCAGCCTCAGATGCAGGAATTTTTACCGGATCCGAAGATTGGATGATTGGAACCCCTACAAGGTGGTGCCCCAGTTCGTTAGCTAAGTTGGTGCAAATAAGTCCAATAACTATGGTTTTTGTTGGTGATATATCTATAGTTAATGGGATTATAACCCATTTATAACTTGGGGGGGCACCACCTTGTAGAAATGGCCTCATTTTGATGTCAGATAACAAACCAGCTCTATGACCTCAAAAATCTTTGCTGAATCCTATATCAATGTTCAAAATCGGGACCCCGAAAGCCACGAACATAGTCTATCTTTCCTCTCAGCCAGGGGTTCCTGGTTTGGAGGGTTCCGCAATGTTCAAACACGCGCCAGACAAACCCACCTGGCTTGTAGCCTCCCCCTTCTTCAACAGGCCTGTATCTTATTGCTGTCCTATTTGAGGTTGCCTCGCTATTGAGTCCTGATATATTAAGTTCTGACTCATGAAAATGAGGCACGAGGATGCTAATTCCCAACTGACTGACTGCCGTATTTTTCAGATGGCTCAAGCACCAACTCGATTTCTTCGTTGATTTCATACATTTGGTAAGGATTTTCTTGATAGAACATACGTATTTGGAGGTGCTTTTCTTTTGGGTGATTAATGGGGGTAACCTGTGAGAATAACCTCCATCAGTTGGGATTTAACCCCTACAATTGCTTATATTAGTGGAAGCAAATGACAGGAATTAGATTCAATTAGATGCGTTGAGAAAAACGACCCAGGAAATATAACCAAATATAATATAACCCTACAATCCATAAATGGCTGGTTTTTTTCTAACCCATGCAGGAATTATTGGTGGAACTGCAGCCGGCTAAGCCACAGGTCCGAAAGCAACGCATGTGCTTCGTTTGAGGAGGTGCATAGCAGCTGGGTAAGCCACAAGAAAGCAGCTGGCGGTACTGGGAACATCATAGATATATTGGGAAACCAACCATTTTGAGGGGATATCATGGGGATGTAATAGAATATAATATATATATATATATATTTACATATTATATAATTATATGGAAGAATTATAATGACCTCACATTGTTCCCGCGCTGGAATGATGATGAGGAAAGGGAATTCTCCCCAAATGGTCGCAAGCCAAATGCCTGGTGAAGAAAAATAACACAGATGCCACTGAAGATGCAGTGATGCGGGGATTTCAAAGTCCAGAGTACCCTCTGGTAAACTAACAGTTTGCTATTGAAAATGGCCATTGAAATAGTGGATTTACCCAGTAAAAATGGTGATTTCCCATAGTTATGTTAGTTTACCAGAGGGTAGGGAGGGGATTGTTTGAGCAACAAAAAACATCCGGGATAATGTGGACATGTACTATAATGTATACACAATCTGCAGCTGGCTGTCGTGCCCATGCTGCCTGTGTGCGGAATTGACATGGAAATTGCCAGCGCACATACGAATTGGGCCACTTACATCGTGGGTAAGGAACTGGTGGATGGTTCAAATGTGTTGATGTGTTCCATCTTACTTGGGCCATTGGGAGGCCGCTGGTTTTGACCATCACTCCAGGGAGACATTGGTGAATGTTTGGTTACCATGTTACCATGCAATTCGGTTTTTTCGCGCCAACAATGACCAACAGTTTTGGGTCGTTGATCATAAGCGTTGACCCAAGAATGGTTTGGCCCTGGCTCAAATGGTTGACGCCAAAGTGGATGTTGTAGTAGCACACTTGCTAGTGTAAATGGTGCCCCATTTCCCTGGTTAAACGATTAGAACATAGCAGTTTCTTTGGATGCCCCACAATCCCAAAGTTTTCTCTTTGGAAATCCATGGTTTCACAAATTTATGATGGGTTTGCTCCCAAGTCTTGCTGAAAAAAATGCTGAAAGAACAGGTCCCCTGATCCCCTGTTGCCGGGAAATATACCAGCCCCGTGGAGAATACTCATGCAGTTCCGTTCATAAATGGGTTCTATAACCATATCTGGTTGGTGGTTTGGAACATTGTTTATTTTTCCATATATTGGGAATAATAATCCCAACTGACTTTCATATTTTTCAGAGGGGTAGGTCAACCACCAACCAGATATAGTTGTAGGGATTATCATCGTTATTAGCATCGTTTCTACCGCTGACCCCAACTGCAGCCTCAAGGCTGGAAGATGCGCGCAAACTGCAGGTGCAGGGCTTTGGGCATAGCCTTGGCGTCCCCCAAGTAATAGTAATAGGTGAGCCGGTTCAAAACCCTGGTTTGTTGATGATTATAGGGGATTATACTACCCAATATATTGGGAATTCTAATAATCCAATAGGGAAATCCCTAGTAACCAACCAGTATAATGGAATGTAAATACATACATACATACCATACCATACCATACCATACCATACCATACCATACCATACCATACATCACATTACATTACATTACATTACATTACATACATTACATGCATTACATACATTACATACATTACATGCATTACATGCATTACATACATTACATACATTACATGCATTACATGCATTACATACATTACATACATTACATACATTACATACATTACATACATTACATACATTACATACATTACAGACATTACATACATTACAGACATTACAGACATTACAGACATTACATACATTGCATACATTACATACATTACATACATTACATACATTACATACGTTACATTACATTACATTGCATTGCATTGCATTGCATTGCATTGCATTGCATTGCATTGCATTGCATTGCATACATACATACATACAATATATATATATATAGATAGATAACTTCCCTCCTTCCACAACTCCCTTGATGTCGAGTCTCCGGCCATTTATGGATATGTTTTTTCCTGGACCGGCTTTACAAATGGTGAATTTCCATAGCAATGGTAAATTACTAGAGGGTAAATTCCGATTAAAGCCCTATTAAATCTCCATTAAGATTATTAGTCCCATTGTTCATCCCATTAAAGTCCGTCGTTAGTTAAAGTCCATTAAGGTCCATCAAAGTGCATTAAGGTCGAAGTCCATTGTTAATCCCATGGTTAGTCCATTAAAATCCATTAAAGTCCACTGTTAATCCCATTGTTGATAGATAACCACTATTTGGATTCTAATCTACCTATTGTTATTCCCATGGTTAATCCCATGGTTAGTCCATGAGTTCGTTACTTCGACCATTTGATCCGCAAGTTTCACCCCAGGACCGACTCCGCATCGCCGATCAAATCGCCCGCGAGCACTTGGCCAATGGCGGCTGCTATGCAAAGGCCCAGGGCCAGGATGGATGGGACGTGACCGGAAAAAACACCAGCTGGGGCCCCAAGGATGGGTTTTTACTATGCTGATGAAATCAGGTGATTTTATGGTGATTGCATGAGATGAAGCCTGGGGGTTCGCTAAGTCAGTTTGTAAGTAGCTGCCGACTAGGCTTTATAATAGATGTATCGAACTAACTGTTGTTTCTTTGCCGACAAACATTCACTGGCCTCACCATAGATGTGGATAAAATATTGCCTTCTCCCGTCGCGATGACACTTTAAATGATGGTTTATGTATGATAATATACCAATATGTGTAGATATCATAGGTAATGAAACTATCCCCATTTCGAGCCGAACTGTTCAGGTTGGTGAACAAATTCTTTCAATTTATCCAGGTAGATATTCAATGATATTTAGCATATTTAGCAATTTTATTGAGATTATCATCATATTAAGCCGTGTATATATATATAATATAGATATATAGATACAATCCCCATCAGAAATCATTCAGATCTTTCATGACATATGATTTCGCAATGTTTGTCAGCAGAATCATCTCAAAGCTGGCTGAATTTGCCCTGGTGACCCTGGTTGATGCTTCTGGGAGAAAACCAAGCTGAAAGGATCTGGAAGGACCAAAATCGGGATGGGGATTGTAACTATGATGATCTTGGCGATCGAAAAGCATCATAAATGGTGATAGGCAACAAGAGAACAGGGATGTAATGGGGATGGTTCTAGGGAAGTGATAGGGTAGTGATTGGATGAATTGCAAGAACTGCACTGGCCGACGTCACTGTATTTATCATCCTCAAATGGGGGTTTCCATGAATGGGGGTACCCCTAAATCATCCATTTTAATAAGATTTTCCCTTATCAACCATCCATTTTGGGGTACCCCCATGACTATGGAAACCCCCAAATGGCCAAACTCAGGCTGGTGAATCATGAAATGATGAAGCCGGTGTTTCTGGGTCATGTAATTCGGGATCCAAGCCACAACGTTGATCATGGTTTTCTTGATTCAACAGATCTTCCCCAAAACATCCCAAGCTGGAAATCCCTAAAAGCACCGAAACAAAAATCATGCTGTTAGGAGCAGGAGTGGAGTAGAGTTTCCTCAATTTAGAGAAACATAACATATGTTCCTATCCTCAATTTGGAGAAGCACATGTTTCTATCTATGTATATTTACAATTAGTTACCTACGTTTGAGCCATCATATATCTGGGTAAATTTCATCACGACCTCACTGTTCTCCCTCACTATAATCATGGTTAGCGGAATCATCCCCAAGATAGCCTTAAGTTTCAGGTGAGTGAATTATTATAATTTACCCAGAAGTATAGATTTCTATAGCTATGTCAGTTTACTGGAGGCTATGGCCAACAAATTTCAACTTGGGATATCTACTGATATATCTATTGATATGCGGCCGCAACGTTGCAAATCATTGCCACCAACAGGTTTTTTTGGCTCCGTTGGTCCTGCCGGAAATGCACAACAAGGCGAGCGAAGATCGAGGCTGTGTCCCATGGGGTATACCGAATAATAAAATGGCCATCGCATAGGAAATTTTTCATGATAAACCATAGATTTTGGGGATGATATATGGCTAATTTTCACGATAAACCATGGGTTTTGGGGATACACAGGATATCATTATGTAATGGTAGCAATGGTAGCGGTTGATTTTAATCACCTATATCCCAAATATATTATATCACCCACTTAGTCTGGTTGGTGGTTTCATTTTCTCATATTTGGGATTGTGATCCTTATGATCCCCGATGACTAATGTTCTGAGATGGAAACCATCAATCAGCCATAAATTGCAACTCCAAAATCAGAGATTTGGATAAATTTGGGGCATTTTTGCTTAACTGATGTTCTTTTGATTTCTTTTGTGCAGGTGTGGCAACAAGGAAACAATAGGACATGCGTAAAATTAGAACACGGACGTCTTAGGTCGAGGTTATTTTGAACTTTCTGCGCTGAGCCTCCGAAGGCTCGTTTTTGGCTGGAAGATTCAGACGAGGACCGGGGATGAGAAATGAGAGATGGTTATTTGATGATATCCAGTTTTAACCTATAACGAACAAGAACCATGGACTAATGGACTAATGGACTATTAATACTAACATGGTCATCATTGGTGGGGTTTCAATGGTTATATGATGGTTTTATGATGGTCAATCATTGGCTTAATATCACTAGTGATCAATGGGTGATATGCTGGTTGGTGGTTTCAAACATTTTTTATTTTCCATTTCATATATGGGATGTTATCCTTCTCATTGACGAACTCATATGTTTCAAGATGTTTTTTTTCACCACCAACCAGGTTTGGTTAAGGGCAAATTACAGCAGAGCCCTCTTAGTTCTTTGGACCGTACGGATTGACAAGAGCACCGCCCTGCATTTTTCCCAGGTGTTTCACCTGCAGCTGGACAAGACTTACCATACACTGCCATACAATCATATACATATACATACGCGGAAGGCATATATACAAATACATGTGCAAACGTATATTATCATATATTATCTACATATTTACTCATACCATCCGTTATATATCATATATTATCTACATATATTATCTACATATATTATCATATATTATCTACATATATTATCATCATATATCTACATATCTACGTAGGCTTATTATTTATAATACCATCCGTCTGATGACTGGCTGGTTGATGCTCAAAAACGTTAGATGACCCAGAGCATAGCGGCGATGTGGCAACACATCAGCAAAGCATAGGTGATACGAAAATACCTCTAGGACATTACCCAAGTCCCTTACCAAAGGAATCCTTTCTGGTTGATGGTTTGGAACATTTTCTATGTTTCCATAGATTGGGAATCATATGGAATCATCATCCCAACTGTTACTCACTCATATTTTTCAGAGGGGTAGGTCAACCACCAATCAGTTAAGGTCTCTTCAAATGCGACAGCAGTTGATAGGTGGTTTACCCATGTTTATCCCATTATTGATAGGGTTTCAACCATCCTTTTGGTGGTGCAGGGTTTCAAACATTTTTTTAATTTCCATAATATATGGGATAATTCTTCCCATTGACGAACTCATATGTTTCAAGATGTTTTTCAAACCACCAACCAGATTTTCTCGTTTTTCTCGGAGGAGGGTCTTCATTCTCACCTGGCATTCGGGCAACCAATCGTTGTACCAGCGGATGAGGTCCACGGGGTTCATGGCACCGAAAACCGTTGAAACATGGCTGTACTTCACGTAAGCTGCATCAAAACTGGGGTTATTAACGTAGTGGAACAGTGTGAACTATATATTCTATATAATAATATGTATATATATATATACATAAATAAATAAATAAATTAATTAATTAATTAATAAATATATATATATATAGCGGGCATATTCCATATAATTACATAGAGCCATATAGCTGGATCATGAATTTTGATTTACTGCCCACTGGGATCATCCTCCAGTCATGACCAGGTCGCAACGTCGTTTTTCCCTAAAAATGGTGATCTCTGTAGGCAAGAAAAGGGTGAAGTTGCACCTGGATTCCGACACAGTTTGGATTTTTTTTTGGGTTACCCTCTGGTGAACTAACATAGCAATGGAAAATGGCTATTTATAGTGGATTTTCCCATTAAGAATGGTGATTTTCCACTGCTATGTTAGTTCACCAGAGGGTAGTTGGCTATCTGACAAGTATAATTATAGGATTACTGTAATATGGATTAATCAGGTCTGTAATATGGATTAATCAGGTTTAAATTACTTGCCGCGATGACTCAGGCAAGGTTCCAGGTTCCACCGGCATATGTCGGGATGCAACCCGTATAATCCCATCCCATCCCCCTTTTATTTTGAAGACCCTCGTCCACTCGTCCAAATATGTGTCAATCCCCTACAATGTGAGGCCCCCAAGATAGCTAAGTTGGTTTATAACTCCAATAACTATGGTTTATGGTATTTATAACTATAGTCACTGGGGCTTTTCTTAACCAACAAACATATCTTGGGGGGCCTCACATTGTATGAAACCATGGTTTCTGGTGGCTGTTTGGGAAGGGATTGTCGGATGACTCCCCCAAATCAGGGGAACTGCTTCGTTTGCAGACCCCATCAGATGCGTCAGGCTCCCCAGTCTGATGAATCGGATACAGGCGAGAGTCGATATGGCAAGATGGAGCGCTATGGCCGTTGCTGCAGGGGTACATTAATTATTTTGATGGAACCAGGGTTGATAGTTTTCAACCATAATTGATAGTTTTCAACCATAATTTCAGTAGTGGGTTAATAAATCATTTTATATCTTGAAACATCTAGAAACGCCCCCTTATGAGACTCATACGAGTCTACCACAAGGCAGGATGTGCTAAGTATTCAGATCTTACAAGTACTGTAAATCCCTGGCTGGTTTTCAAACAGAATATGTTCCAGATGTGGGATGGTGATTAACTGACAATGAGGGTGACAGCATTGCTTGGTCACATTTGCCGATATCTAAAGATGATGCATGCTTGTTATATCCTGAAAGTTACCAACAATTGTGGTTGTGTGTCTTGAAACACAAGGTCAAAATGGTTTGCTCATCCAAGTTAATTGAATCGCTGAGTCCCTTTGTGAATTTTAAAACAAGTGATGGTTGTTCAAAATGACTTATACCGAATTAGACAATAACCACTTGAAAGGCGACCACTGAATGTAAACCAGCTATTGTACTTTGGTCCAATTTCAAACCACTTGTCTGACAACAGTTGGATGTCTTGATAGTATAGTAACCCCAAAAAAGATAGAATCGTATTTCAGGATGGTATAATTCGATGTTGTTTTTCCCATCATTTCCATAGACAGTTCCACATGTTTCCGATGTATGCTGCATGAACGATGCCCGGTGCACGGTGCACGTTTTCCTTTTTGAAACCAACCTAACAGGCAACCGCTTACGTCAGATCGGCGATGACCAGGCACGGTTAACCTTCCTATATTTTTGCGAATGGTTTACACAAGAAAATTATGGTAAGTTTGATGAGGATAAACACCACAACATGGTGATTTAACCTGGCATATAAATGGATACGATGGGATGCAATGGAATCATTTGATGGATCAAAACCTATCAAATCATATATATTTGGTGGGATGAACATGCAGAACTGCCATCGATTTTGGCCTGAAAAAGCTTTTGACCCATAACAAGAACGTACAAGAACCATCTATGAAACTTGATTGTTGTTGTGGGGAAATCACGGAGGTTGCTATCCATTTTCGGGGGGTTTCTATAGGTTTCCTGTAGATTGTGAACCTATAAACTTTGCATTCAACTAAGAGAACAGGGTATATGAAAGGGTGTAAATGTCACTATATATGTATATATAGTTATGTATTATATATATAGTTATGTATTATATATATATATGTATTATATTATATTATATTATATTATATTATATTATATTATTATATATATATGAGTCGGATATACCTCAACAGATCCAAAGATCTGAATCATTGCTGAATAGCTGTCCAACCTTGTCCAATAGCCCGTATAGACTTTTTTCTGCCTAAGCTGGATCAAAGCCTGGATCGAACGCCACGTTTTCTACAGAAGAAATCAACAAAATACCCATATGCATCTGATGGAAATAGATGCCTAAGATTACAGGATGGGGCCCCAGTTCGTGAACGCGCCCCAGTTCGTGAACATAACCATGTCATAACAAGTTGGTGTATGATACGTATAGTTGGTGAACATAACTGTATAACTAAGTTGGTGAACATAACTACAATTAGTTTATAATAACTATAACAACTATTATAACTTATAACTATATTTAGATGGGCTTGTAAACCAACTTATACATCACTGGGGGGTTCCCAGAGCCCATGCCTGTAGATCGCCATCACAGAATCCCGGTGCGAAGATTTTTTTAGGGGTGAATATGATCAATTGATAAACATGAAAAATCAGGTGATTGATGATTAATTGATGATTATTTTCCAGGTGATTGATGATTAGAAATAAATTTGCCATAAGGTGTTTAGCCTCTAGATTAAGTGAGAGTAAGTGATGATCCATTTACACTGGGACACTGGGATATCCTGCTCACCAAGCAGGATGATTCAATGCCGAGCCGCGTGGTTTTTTTCGGTCACACAGCGAAATGAGGTTTGAAATTGGTCCCATTGATACCAGGTGCTCATGGTTGTTGAACACTGTTTTTCTCAACTGAAAAAGCAAAACACATCCAAGTTGCAAGGTTAGGCCATGAAGAAATGCCATGAATAAAGATATAATGTGGACTAATGTGGTAAACCGATGATATAATTGACCATCCCCACTCGAGGTTTATCTTTGCGTATACCCCCTATTTGAGACGCTTGAACATGACCTCCAAATGGTTGGTTACTAGGATAGGTTTATCATTGGGTTCACCTCGTTAATGTAGCTGATCAGTCTTCAACACCCCTGCTGATTGATCATTATATTGGGCTATACTATATATATATCCACATCTTCCAAATCTATCCAATATATTTAGGATTATCATGGATTATCACAATCCATGAACTGGGAAACTATTAATTAACCAGTACAAAGGGCCCATGCTCAGTTGTAGGTGCTCATTTGGATACTTTGATGTCCTGAACTGGGATGCATTACCTTGAAGCAACACATAGAAACTCTTTGCTGCTGTGAGGTTCCGCTTCTGACGGCTTCCCAGCAACAGCACTTCTTTTCAATGTCTGTATATAAGACATGTTTTGCTGCAAAATCTGCAATCATCAGCTATGAGTCCCATTAAATCAGCCTTAAATTAGTGAATGTTTTTGTGACTGTTGTGGAGCGCCGAGTTGGTGAGTTGGTGAGGCGGTTTCTCTCCATCGTTGCGTTAATGTATGTTAATGTCAAATGGACTCTTTCTTGTGGGATTGTGTGACCATGGTCAAGTCCCTTTGGTGGTTTGAAATTGTTTGTAGTTCACATGGGGATGGGTCAAAACCCTGGTACCTAGTGAACATCAAAATAGCTGGTAAATGGATGTTCATCCCACTAAAAATGTTATTAATAGGTATTGACCCATCCCCACATGTTGTGATGGATTGTGTAAAATCATATTCTTCGATTTTGGAGTGTAGAAATCAAGATGTTTCCAACTTTTGGTGACAAGTCCCACGAATTCAACGATAAAAGTGTCGCTATCATTACAATTGTTTCCAATATTGTTCAACAATGAAACACTTATCAACTTCTGTATTCATATCAATAACATATCAATTGTGATTTCACTGAATTCTTTTCATGAAATATCAGCCATTCTGCCATAAAATATTTATAATGTAGCAACTTGATATTCATATCAATTGTTTCCATTCTGAAATTGTGATCCGTTGCGGGATCCTGCAGGATCCCGGGATCCCTTTGAGTCTCATCATGGCTTTTTTTATACTCCGATAAATATGAAAGGGGTAGGATTGGACCAGCATAAAAAAAACAATTAATATACCATTAATTATATTGAGGATACTTGAAAAATTATAAAGATACTAATTTTCATGGCGGTTACTAATTATATGACTTTCCAACCATGAAAAACCATCTTTACCGAAAAACCCCACGATGTCACGGCGTCGTTTCGACGTTGATCTACTGTTAGACTTGTTCATCTCCGCCAAGGCCTTCAAGGCAGCAGATTTGTGAGACCATATTTCTTTTGCTATTCCATTCTTATTTCAATGGATTGGTTTAAGGGAAAATATACAGGAAAGCCCCATGATCTTCATGTGAAAATCTATGGTTTCCGGTTAAGATTTTCCCTTAAACCAATCCATTGATTATTCCCAGATGTTTGATAGTTGAAATTCCAGTCAATGATGGGATTTATAAATCCCAAAGGAAACCATGTTAAACAGTAGGAAATCAAATCACATATTTGGGAACATGCAAAGGGGGTGTTTATTTTTGAACAAGTGACGGGATTTATATAATCTAATTAATCCCATGACAATACCAATTAAATCCCATTCAAAATTATAATCACAACCGTATTCACCTTTTTATGTGGTAAACCGAATGCCGGAAACCATCCCATTAACCAACCATAAAAGGGTGTCATTTACATCATTCATCCCTTTACTAGGATTACTAGGAGTATACCTAATAATAGACATCTGGTGAATGGGGCATTGGGTTTGCCACATTATTTTTTCGCGGATTATCAACGGAAGTTTGAAGGAACTTCCGTGTTACGGATATTTATGATGGCCAAGACTGAAGGAATGAATTGAATGAATTTGACTTGAATTGAATGAATTGAATTGAATTGAAGTGTGTGAAAGCTTTCTGTGTGCAAAAGCTTTTCTGCGTAAAATCTGGCTGTGTGTGAAAGTTTGATGTGTGTAAAAGCTTCTGTGTGTAAAAGCTTCTGTGTGTAAAAGCTTCTTAAAAGCTTCTCTGTGTAAAAGCTTCTTTCTGTAAAAGTTTGCTGTGTGTAAACGCTTCTGTGTGTAAAAGCTTCTCTGTGTGTAAATGCTTCTCTGTGAAAGGGCTTCACTGTGTAAAAGCTTCTCTGTGTAAAAGCTTCTCCGTGTAAAAGTTTGCAGTGTGTAAAAGCTTCTGTGTAAAAGCTTCTCTGTGTGAAAGCTTGCTGTGTGTAAAAGCTTCGCTGTGTAAAAGCTTTCCGTGTGTAAAAGCTTTTCTGCCTAGGAGCTTCTTTGTGTCAAAGCTTGCTGTGTGTAGAAGCTTCTCTGTGTAAAGGCTTCTTTGTGTAAAAGCTTCTGTGTGTAAAAAAAAAATCTGGGCGAAAGCTTGCTGTGTACAAAAGCTTGCTTTGTGTAAAATCTTGCTGTGAATAAAAGCTTCCCCAACTCTGTGTAAAAGCTTCTGCGTGCACAAGCTTCTGTGTGCAAAAGCTTGCTGTGTGTAAAAGCTTCTCTGTGTCAAATCTTTTTTGTGGAAAGCGTAGGGGTTGCTTGCTTTGGCGCCGAGATCCGTTTTGGAGCAGGTTTTGGGCCAGAGAAACCGTGAGATGATTTGAGAGTGCGCTGAGAAGAGCTAAGATGAGGTGAGACGAGCTGACAAGAGCTGAGATCAGCTGAGTAGATGTGTGAAGAGCTCAGGAGATGTGAGAAAAGGAGAGAAGAGATGAGAACACATAAGATGAGCTTACATGAGCTGCGGAGAGTTGAGAAGAGTTGAGAAGAGCTGTGAAAATTTGAAAAGCTGAGATAAGCTGAGATGAGAAGAGAAGAGATGAGAGAAACTCAGGTGACATGAGAAGAGATGAGAACAGGTGTGATCAGCTGAGAAGAGCTGAGAAAGGGAGAGAAGACATCAGATGGAATGAGATGAGATGAGGTGAAAAAAATCAGAAAACATGAGATGAGTTGAGATGAAATGGGATGAAAAAGAAGGATGCAATGAGCAATTTCCAAGAGAAGCTGCGATGCGATGAGATCAGATGAAATGAGACAAGATTCAACATCCGAAAGACTTGGCATCAGATTGACAAGTCAAGAGATTGTTGCTGCGAGACACAGGAGGCTTGCCTGTCACCTTTTGGCACAGCCTTTGCTCCGCTCTATAGGCTATAAGCGTTTCAAATTTGAGACTTCCGCCCCCGGCTTGCCCGGGTACTACTTGTAACCCCGGCAACGAACCAGTTGCCATTCGTAGGATGATCCTCCAAGTATTAAGCAACCAGTATAAACGGAGGAGTTTACAAGCTGGGATGATCACGGGATGAATTCGAACATTCGAAATTCCATTCTATTTCAATTAGGCCCCCATTGAATCCCCTTAAATCCCATTAAATCCCTTGAAACCCCATTAAACCCCATTAAATCCCATTACATCCTATTAAACCCCATTAAACGCCATTCAATTCCTTTAAATCCCATTGCATCCCATTAAACCCCATTAAACCCCATTAAATCCCTTTAAATCCCATTACATCCCATTAAACCCCATTAAACGCCATTAAATCCCTTTAAATCCAATTGCATCCCATTAAACCCCATTAAACCCCATTAAACCCCATTAAATCCCCTTAAATCCCATTACATCCCATTAAACCCCATTAAACCCCATTAAATCCCTTTAAACCCCATTAAATCCCTTT
>Ga0126342_10003721_pt1 | contig 25489 bp, 19 predicted proteins | sample Cyp1metagenome_FD_92528 | JGI IMG/M metagenome (GOLD analysis project Ga0126342, IMG submission 92528) | Coral microbial communities from Lord Howe Island, Old Settlement Bay, Australia - Cyphastrea 1 metagenome | ecosystem: Host-associated > Invertebrates > Cnidaria > Coral ... | reverse complement strand
GGGAGAGGGAGAGGGAGAGGGAGAGGGAGAGGGAGAGGGAGAGGAGACCCAGAACCTCAACCACCTTTCTTTCCTCCAGTTGGTTCGCTCCGCCATCCACGCATCATGATATCTCACCTCTCCTATAGGTTTCTTATTTTTGAAACTTTTGCCACCGCCTTGCCCGGTACTACTGGTAAGCACACTGTTCGCAAGATTGTGGGGTTGCATAGGAAACATGGGACAGGATTTCACAAGTAAAAATGAAGATTGAACCAACAGGGTGTTGTTGCACGGCTTCACCATGGCCAGGTTCCGAAATTTGATGTCGACTGCAGCGGGCCAGAAGTTTCTGAACGAGAACCTTCACCGCACCTCAGTGCTTTCGTCCAGGACTCAGTTTTGCGTATGGGCACGTCATTTTTTTAAAAAAACTATCATTTCATGAATTGAAGACAGGTGGTTGCTTTGCTTTGAATGAACATTTGGATCAATTTGGTGGTTGCACGTAGTCCACGTGGTTGAACAAAGTTGCGCTTGTCGAGGTCGCATATTCCGGTGATGTCACCACGCCGCGTTTGGAACTCGGTGATTTCGATCGATCCAAAAAGGTTCCGTTACAGTTGCAGCCGGTTTCGCATCCGAAATGCTGGTTGAAATCTGTTTAAGATGTCTACATAGGGTGAAATTTCTCTGAAAAAAACCGAAAGATCCTGAAATCCAGATCCAATGACCTAATCACAGATCCTCCAAGCAATCCCTTAAACTGGTGGTTGGCAGTTCTACGGGGTCATATTAACTGTTTCAAGGAGGAACATGATGATCAACAATGGAGTTTTGAAGTATGAAACCAGTTAAAACTTATATTTTCAGAGACTGCCGAAATGGAACCAACATCTGAGCAATGTTCAAACCCCTCCTGATTGATTACATTGGTTATACTATCCAATATATTGGGGGATGATCACAATCCATGAGCTGGGAAATCCGTTCTTAGCCAGGCAGTATTTCGTGATTTTCGTGGAATGACAGGTTGGGTAAACGAATGAATATCCCCATATGATCCCCTTTTTGGTTGGTTGCTATTCCCACTATTAAGATTCCCATGACTGGAGGGTTTAGCAATGAGGCCATGCAGACCTCCACCATGGGCTTGGCCTTGCAGAGTAAGGAAGAACTTCCGGGGATGCAGAGTCCCTTGGTGTGGAGCCGGGTTGACACCAAGGCAGCGATGGTGTCCCTGGTTGGAAACTGGTAATGGTTAGAACATCTTGGAAATAGCCTGGTGTGTTCAACAGTTCTTTAGTTCCTCTCAAAATCTTATGAACCAGTCAGTTTTGAAATCTCTTTTTTGGAGAAACAGCTGGGATGGTGCTGAGGTTCCAGCAGTATGGATGAGTCGTCTCGGGGTCCGCAAGTGCCCAGCTCTCCCACCTCCTACCCACTCTACGTGCGCCTGCGCGTGCCAGACTCAGTGGAGGGGTTTGGAGCTGCTTAGAATATGGGACCCTTCAGGCCCTTCAGGGTGAGTGGCTGAGATGGATTTGCGTCCCTATCTTTTGCAGCAAAAGATCGGGACAAAGGAGTGATTTTAGGCACTTTTGGGGAGGTCAATTTGAGTGCCAAATGTTGAGAAAATTGTCCCTGACAGGCGGTGGTGGCTGATTGGATGGTGAAACCAGAAGAGAGAAAGGTGGGGTGGGCTGCTGTGCTTGGCCACTTGTAGCTAAGTTGCAGCTTCGGACAGAGATAGAACGTCAAATCCCATGGTATCCCATTGCCAGGACTTTGTCGTTGAGAGCTGTGCGCGCAACCTTCTGGCGCAGCAACTCACCAAGGAGGAAGCCAAGGAGCGGGGTTTCAGCGGTCGCCTGAACTCTTCTGTGTGTTTCCCATCTATCAGGGGTTGGTAACTGTCCCATTTTGGGAATATTGGACATCACCTTATAGTAGCCATTATAGACCATATACCTAATGGTTGGGTGATGTTCAATGGGGACATTTAATGACCCACATCTATTGTAACAATGGGTAAATAGGTTTCTTGCCAAACATCCACCCAAAATCCATATGAATCGAGTGCCCAGGATGCCACCAATCCCGCTGGGCTGAACCTTGGAGTGGAGGACTGATCTCCTGCAATCCGTTGGGCTTGGGTCACGGGGGATGGTGGCTGGAGTTTTGGGTTGCCCTCTGGTAAACGTTTACATAACTATGGAAAAATCACCATTTTTAATGGGTAAATCAACTATTTCGACTGGGCCATTTTCAAGTTCGCAAACTGTTAGTCATTACCAGAGGGTAACAGCACGTTACGAGCGCAATTTGTGCAGGAGCCACCAGGATCAAAAGACTATCAGCGCCAGTCATCCACTCTGCATCTCAGCAGCAGATAGCTCTAGAAATGTCCAGCCAGCTACGCATAGCGACGCTTCCCAAAAGGACTTCTTTGTGCGATCTCCAAATCACTTTGATGGATCGATAGTAGCTTAGATCAGTTTAGATCAACTTACCCTCTGGTAATCAAGCATGGCAATGGAAAATCATCCCTTTATAGACGATTTTCATCGATTTTCCCACAAAAACCTCCCTTTTTTTGGGGATTTTTCCATTGCCACGTTTGATGACCGGGAAGATCAGCTTGGCTTAGGTCGCCGGCGCCCGAAGAGGAGGAGATGGTCATGGAACCGCCAGGTTGGATCCATTCGGAAAGCAATTTTGATGGGAAAATCATGGGAAACATCACTGGGGGTTCCTAAGTCACTGGGGTACCCCAATAGCTGGAAGGTTTTTCATGGAAATTCCTATCATGGATGATAAAAATTGGGGGTACCCCCCATTTTGGGAAACCTTCACATTTTTCCATGATGGGTTCCCATGATCCATAGCGAGGACTTACCAAAGGGGCCCACAGCCATGTGGATTGCGGCAATCTCCAAAACTGCAAAGACTTGCGATGTATGTGATGAATGTGTCCATGTGTATATATACTGTATATATAATACTACTCAAAATCTATTTAGATGTGGGCATCTAATCTTTTTTGTTGTGGTGATGCTTCTCTGTTGAATGCCGCGCATGTGGCGATACCAGAACAACGACCCAAATAACTCTTTAATCAATCATTGCTTAAGACGAGATGCTACCCTGTTTGCATGTTAGAAGATAATGTTTCGATGTGCTTTCTGAGAAGAATGGCTAATACAAGGACTGCAAGAGAAGTTGAAGACCTTCACTGGCTCCAGTAGTTTTTTCTTCTTTTGTTGAAAGAGATAAGAGCAGAACCAACTTTAAGTCCCAGCACTGATTTCTCCACTGTGGAACACTCCCAGGTCAGCCAGAGGAAGAGACCAACAACTTCAAGCTTGCTGGAAGCGTGTTGGAGCATTTGATGCGGGAGGCTGCATCATGTGTCGCTGCAGCGCTGCGTTTGCTGTTTTCCAGGAATTCTGACATTGGTTTAATCTGGTAAACCCAATCATCAACCATAAATTACATCAATGGGTGGTAAGAATCAACCATGACTCACATCAATTTTGGGATCTTGAATCAGATCTTCATCATCCCTTCAGTCCTTGGAATCCGGTGAATCCATGTCCCAGGTCCTGAGAGAAGAAGAGTTCGGAAACATTTTGGACAAAATGTTGTCCCAGGCCTGGGACCCCTGGAATCCCCGGGAACCCCTAGGACCCCTGGGACCCTGGCGAAATCCCCCAAGGGGATTTTCCTCGAGCATATCCGATAGAGCCATTGTCCGGATGCCATTTTCGTATCCATTTTCAATGGCCATCACCATCATCACAGATCATCACATTGAGAATTTGTCCTTTCAGCACATCTTCCAGGACGTGCCCTTCTTCCAGCAGTTTGAAAACAGTGATCCGCCTGAGCTGCCGCCTCCAGATCACCAGGTGGGGACGTTCGTTTTCTTTCCGGTGGGTTGGCTCTCCCATTTCAATCCATCTTTTCGCTTTTATTAAAACATGTTGGTCACCTTGAGTTGATTTATGTTGAGTTGAATTCACTTCAATCTCTTTTCAATCCCTTTTGAATCGATAAAAAAACAACTTTTTCATGGTGGTAAAGGTGGATTGACACCCCATTGACTGTGCATCTTTTAGGCCGCTCCAGAGCCCGAGCTGCAGCCACGAACTTTGGAGGAGGGTGGATATGATAACGCTTGTTTGAGTGGGATTTCATGAGTTTTTTTTCATGTTTTTTTTTTAATGGGATTTTTCAGAAGGGGACATCAAGAGAGATATAACTGATATAACCAACAATACTATAGATATTTTGAGGGATTGAATCAACACTGGATTTTGACAGAATCATCCCATCCCCAAAGTCCCCAAAGTATCAAACACCCCCACTAATTCTATGGATTTTATGGTCTTGGTTTCTGGGGTAAATCCCATACTAAACCATGGTTTCTGGGCATGGGATTAGTAGGTATTTTCTTCAGTCTTCCATTTAACTTCACCCCTCTCGCTTCGAATCTGTCACATGTAACCTGCCACGGCTAGTCACGCAAATGTTTGGATTCTGTTGACAGGAGCCTCCAGCAGAAGAGTCTGGGACCTCTGTGATGACTGCCGAAGATTAAAACTGCCAAAAGTCGTCATTCCTGTGTACTGTAGCTGTTTTGACGTTTTATCTCATCATCAACAGTTGTTTTCTTTGCCTATTTCTTAAAGGCAGATCGGATTTTAAGGATATTTTTGCGCTCTGGCAAGCAAACATGGCTGGAAAATCCCTGATTTGTAGTTCAGTGATTTTCCCAGCTATATATATATATATATAAACCTCCATTGATGATTTCCCATTTGATATCTTCCTTTTTTTGTCATCTTGCAGGTCGGTTCCTCCACTCGAGCCGGAGAGTGACGAGGATGTGAACTTCGAGGTTCCTACCGGCAGTGCCCTGCCATGGTTGGGCCCTCAGGCCCTCAGGGGCCAGGGAGTGGTGGTGCCTGATGTACTGATTCCAGCAGAGAATTTATGGCATCGACTTAATATACATAATTCATGGATGTTTGTATATCTATATATTATATTGTAGATAATGATGTGTAATGGTGTATATATGTATATATATATATATATGTAACTGTATGTATGTTACAGATATACATGTATTCATGTGGACGTGGCATATTTTTGATATGTGTACAAACATGTCATAATGCTAAGAATAATGGCTACGACTACGACTACGACTGCGACAACGACAACGACTACATACTACTACTACTACTGCTGCTACTACTACTGCTACTACTACTACTACTGCTGCTACTACTACTACTACTCCTACTCCTGCTACTACTACTGATAATAATAGCAATATCAATAACAACACAAAATCTCAGTATAAATATACCCACTCTTTGGCCCATCTGAGGTCGGATCTTCTGATGGACTTCAAGGCACCGCTGGCGCCAGTGTCGGCTCCCAGGAAGTCGGTGAAAACAGGCCACGGCGCCCAGCGGCTGGAAATTCTGTACAGTTATAATGGGATAATCATGGGATAATCATGGAATTATATAATGATTTTAATATATTTTCATGATCCCATGAAAAATCAATGATCATTCTGCTATAACCATAGATTCTGACTGGGAATGAAGGCAGAAACATGATCCGTGCGGGTTCATTTGGGTTGTGTTTGTGTTATTGAAACCTCATAAATGGCCTCTACTGCAAACCCCCCACGGAGAATAGCAGCTATCGTGTCCACGGAGCTAAGCTGAAATGGCAGTGCTTCAAGTTTCGCACGCCGATCTTGTCTTGGAGGGCAAAGTGCACCTTGTTCTTCTTCTCCAAGATCTCCAAGTGGGTCTGGCTCTCGGCTGTTCAAGTTGGGTATATATATATGTATATATATATATATAATATACATACACTTTTCTAGTCAATGCGGGTGCAGCAACATGTTGCTCGTACCATTTGGTGGGTCAATGTTGACTAGCCATTTCTAGAAGTTCATTTCTCTGCGGGTCCGACTCTTCTGTCGATTCAAGGCGCAACGTGGCGGAGACACTTTCACTTGACGCGAGTGAGACGCTGCTGACGCCAGAAACACAGCCCATCAGGCCGCCACGATTTGGGCAAAAAATCATCCCCTATCATCCCGTAGCAGCATCCTCTATCGTCCCCTATCAGTTCCCCAATCATTTGTTATCAACACCTTGAAATACTGAAGAAACCTTGGAGCCAGGTCGTGGGAGGAAGGCTTGGAGATGTATGGCGAGGCTGGTGGCTGGTGTTGGAAGGGGGTAACCAGACCATTCGCTTGGCTTCTGGTGGGTTTATAGACGAAATGGTTGGATCATTTGGATCATCGCAATTGACTAATTTTGTTTCAGATGAGTCCAATGCGGCTTTTAGGGTCTGAAGATGTTTGAGTCTATCTATTACCTTTTGAACAGATGGGGTGACTGGGAATTAACTTGACTAATCACATGTGCCCATCAGGGTGACTTTTTACAAGCAGGCAGGAGTGACTTACCACAGGTCCCAAGTAGGAATGATCGGATTCGCAGAAGCACCGTTTCTCATTATCCAACCCCCAAACTCCTTCTGCGGAATGCTGTTTGAAGAGAGAGAGAGAGAGAGAGAGAGCTGCGCTTTGACGGGTTGTATCCTGTAAACTTGCAAGCCAACACCGGCTAAGATGGCTGGATTAGGTGAATCGCAGTGGATCAAATCTCAAAATGGTCATGTCTCAATTCCAAAATGCTTCAAATTTCAACAACAAGCAAGCAAATAGGGTTCAAAGGTTTTCCAAGTTTCAGCGTTGCGCTCCAGCCAACTAAAATGAAAGCAGATCATTTCCCCCTAAAACCGATGGATTTCCTATGGATTTCCTATGGATTTCCTATGGATTTCCTATGGATTTCCTATGGATTTCCTATGGATTTCCTATGGATTTCCTATGGATTTCCATGGCTTTTTGTATGTTCCAGTGCAGCGTTGCAGGTTGACCTGGATGCCTTCCAAGATTCGGCGGGCGAAGTGTTGGATCGTCTCCTGTGGGGAAGCTCAGGGTATCTACAAAAACCAAGATATGGATGAAAAACAGAGATTTATCGGATAAATGATGATGAATTCACAGAAAAACTTTTTTTTCTTTTTCTCACAGATAAATGTATGTTCAATTATATATATATATTTATAGAGTTCATTTATTAATTCTTGCCAGTTGAGCTCTTCTTTTCTCAAGGCCTTCTGGCTGTTTCCTTTTTCAACGGCTCAAGGCTAGATACTGTTGACGACGTCATCGCTGGAAGGTTGAATTGGCGCGGGATCCCAGTGCCTTTGACTCATCAGTTTTCAGTAAGGTGGATACCCATTTACCAACGGGCAAAACATTTCCCAATGGTTATTGATCAAGTGTTACCCGAAGATGAACCATTTTATACCTCATACTCATGGCTCAATTTACCAATGATCAAGATGATTTGATGATGTCAATCGCATCTGACAGGATGCGTCCACTGCCGAGAGTGCGCGAGCGACGGCTCTAGGGCAGATTCCTGGCCGATATGCTAGAGATGTTTCTACGTGAAGGGATGCAGATCTTGACACCTTTGCCTCATTTTTGCAGTTTATGCCAGAGGTCAGGCATCATGAATTTGTGTTGATGCGCACCCTTTTTCGGCCACATTTGAGTTTCACTCCCGGTCTCACACCTTCACAGCACGTGATTCCAGAGGACTTGCTGCGACCTGCAGCAAACCCTCGAAGCTTGACTGCGCGAATCTCGTGCAGGACGCGAATGGCATATTTCACCCTCAGAAAACATCGCGCGCAACTGCAATGTTCTGTTGAGAGCGAAAGAACAGCCGGACCCCCCCGCTGAACTAGAAGCTTGAGACCACAGGCATGGCGGGTACAACTGCTGCAGATTTGTTTGGCTTCAGCATGAGCCACAGCTAGAGCTTGTGTGAAGTCATCAACCTAGGTTCTGATCCCACTCTATGTGATTCTATGTGCTTGTTCTTCATTGTAAATGACCACATTGTTGCTTCATTTAGATGAGGATGCCTTGGAAGCTCAACTCCCCCAGCCCCATTGTGGGGGATACCATAGCTACCACCAAAGAACGGTCTTCCAAAAGCATTCAATGGCAAAGCCCAAAACTAACCTTAACCATCATTTTCCCTCCTTGTGAAACTGGTCATCTTTATTGGAGGTTCCCCCATGAAAATGGCAATTTTCATTGGAGGCCTGGAGGCATTTTGTGACACACTCATCAGTGAAGGGCACCATCAACAGTCACAGATCGCTTCCCATTTGGATCTGGCACCATGTTTGACCAGAACTGGCTGAAGAGGCGAGGAAAATCCACGCGGAACTGGCTGTTTGACCCCTTGATGGCTGTGAATCGATTGGGAATTTCGAAAATCAGGGATTCAACCTGCAAGGGAATTTGGCTCAGAAATGATGATTTGGTGTTGGTTCAGGCTGATGAGTTCAAAGGCATCGTCAGAATCCAATATGGGAACCCCTAGTCAACCCAGCAGTAGACAGGATGATAGCGGGTTTAGGCTGTGTTGAGAGAAAGAAAGAGCCTTTCTCGTTAGATAGAAGTCTTTGGTGTGTGGTAGTTTCCTTTGACATTGGAACCTGACCATATATGGTCAGAGCTCCCCCAGAAAGACCTGAAGAATTTGGCTTTTCCTACCAGGCACATGCTGGCGAACCAAGCTGCGAAGGCCAAGGGGGGTAAGGGGGATAGGAGGCAACTCAGCATCACTTGGAGGCAATTACCACATTTTCGGACAAATCCAGGTAACCTACCTGGATGAGGTTCCCAGAAACATCGAGCTTTTTATTTCAGACTTAACAAAGGGACCCTGCATCCATGCTGCGCACCAGGGGGGCTCAAAGAAGTCCAGCTCCCAGCGCATTCTCGGCTTTGCCCAAAGAGAATTAGTAAACTCAATCACCATGACGCATGCCCAAAATCATCATAAATGGGTATAAACGTATAAACCATCCCCAAATGTTAGATTCTGGTAGATTTATGATGTGTTATTGGGTTTCCCAAGCGCTTTTGAGGGGATTTACCATCAATTCACATGGAGAAAGTTTCAGTGCTAAGGCCTGACCCCTTTGACGAGTCGCCGGCGTTGCATGCAAGGCGTGGTATAGAAAGATCCAACCAGATTCAATTGGCTAAGGCGGATGGATTTCATGTCGTGTTTAGCCAATAAGAAACAATCCCATTCACCAACCAACAACTGGGGGTCATTTTAAAATTTTAATTCCAGATGGAGGTATATGCAGTATACCAAAGTATGCCAAGCCCCAATTGGGGATGGTTCATAGTTTACACAGTCTGTTCATGCACTCTAATGAATCATAAGGAAGCAGTTCTTGATGAAATCAGGAACATTTTTTTGACACAGTGGACCACCAGAAAGTTTGCTTGCTTGTTTGCTCCTGCCACTCAGTGGAAGCATGTCTGTGAACAGGCAAGACGCTTCTGGCCGTGCTTCTGTGCAAGGACGTGTACGAGAATTGCTCGCAATAAAACATTAAAAGATCGTTGGCGCTCCTCGCCAATGTTTCTTAGACGACTCTCTGGGAGGTTTTCTGAAGTGCATTGCTCACCCCAGACAGAAACTGTATTTGAGGAATCTTTACAACAAATCAAGCTTATCATGTGCCCAACATCAGCAACTCTACACCCACCTTTCGTTGGAGAGGACTCGGTGCCCGGCCGTGACTTAGTGGCAAAGAGAACGGCGAACAGAGGGAGAGAAGTCCAGTAAGTTCCAGTGGTGCAAATTGGGCCCTATCTCCACAAGTGGTGAGGTCAGTTTTGGTGATCCCTCATGTGGCCCATACCACCCCATTATTGTTGGTCGTAGTTGTATTGTCAACACCGGATGGACAACCCCCTTGGCTGTAAGAAATTGGGGGTGGTGTCATTTCAGTACCAAATGAAATCACTTCTTTAGGAACTTTAGGTCCTTTCAGTTACTTACCCAGGGGTTTACTAAGTACCATAATGCCCACTTTGGTGCTTGATGAAATGCCAATCCCTGGAAAGAATTCAGTTTGACTGAAGATAGGACCCCCAAAAAACCCAGGGTTGATCATTTTTCCCAATACACATAACCATTTTGGGATATCCCCTACATTCCCCTACCTTTCTGTTGACGAGCCGATCCCTTGGGGGATATGAGGCCTGTGCCCTCGCCCGCGGTGGCGCAAGTGCCAATCTGGCCGGGCAGCAATGATTGTTGGTCATGTTGAGTCATTTTTTGTGTTGCACGGTTTTGGGGTTGATAAGATGGGTTTGTCCGAAAATAGGGAACCGCGAATCCCTCATTTACTCTATTGAAATTGCCCTAAAGTCGGGGCATTCTAATTTTCAGGCAAACAATGTGAATTGAACTCATTATTTTTTTTTGGGGGGGGGAGAGGTTCCAGATGACCTGATGATTTTCAATAGAGGGCATTCCTACCGCTCAGGCAGGTCCTCCCAGCCCCAGAAGTGGGACATCAAGTGGCGCCCTGGCCTGCGGTGCAGCCTGCGGTGCAGCCTGCGGCCTACCCAGGAGCTTCTGGGGCAGCTGCCGGAGGATTAGTTGAAATGATTTCTGCATGCTGAAGCAGACCTTCTTGGATCATTTGGTTCGCTCAATCAGGTTCCGGATTTCTTGAGGATTTCGAACTTGTTCTTTTGCATCCTTTTCTGAAGGACACATGGCGACCCCTGTGGATGCAATGGGCCTCGGCCTCAGTTAACACATTAAGGTTAAACATGGGGAGCTTGAACGCATTTTGAAACCCATCAAATTCTGACCAGCTTACCATATTTTGCTGGATTTCTATCAGCATTATCACCATTTTGGTGGAGTTTTTATGTTTTCCCTGTGCTTTTGGTGGATTTTATGATCTGAGAATCTAGCACAGTAAAGGCACAGGCACAGGCCGTTTCATGCAGTGAACTTAAAAATTGGGAAAGAATATGAAAGAAGTAACTTATAAATCAACCACCCAACCGTATTAAAAATAAAATCCCACTGAAAGAGCGGTAGATTACTTTTCCATATCTTTTTTGGGGTTGGGTCATCTGACTCCAAGGTTTGGGCCTTGCTTTCCAAGGGCGGCAGCTGCGCTACTTCACCGTGATGTGCAAAGATGATGTGGAGGTCCTGTGGATTCAGTGGACTTAACATAATGGGATTCAACTGACCAACAAAAATCATGTTAAACCAATCAAGTTGGTATTTGATGTGCTATTCCTGGGGATATTCATGGGGATGTACTGTTTATAGTGGGGTATACCGTAGTATACCTAACCAACAATATCCAAGAATCATTTGGGTGAGTTGTAATGACGTCAGATGGTGGTTAGTCGGGGACTCCCAAAATAAGGCGGTCCAAAAATCGTCCAAACTCTTGATTGTTTTCAGTATTCCAGCGTTATCGATCGTTTTCTCACATTCCAAGCTGCCTTTGACCCAGACCTGACCACGGGATAGCCTAGGGATAGCCAGGAACTGGGGTCGATGAGTTCAAAATTTATGAGTTCATAAGTCCTGATAAGACCTGATAAGTCCTGAGTTTTAATTCGTCAGATGCTAGGTATCTTCCACAGAATAGCGGTCTTTGAACTTCCCTTAGCCCAGGGACAATTCACTGTGTGTTTGATCTCTCTATCTCTATATTGATACATATGTATGTAATGTATATATATATATATGGCATTTACATATACCTTTGTTGTATACATGTTAACATAGATGTACACATATCAATCATGTTATGTTTGTATAAATGTACATAGGCGTTTTCGCATATACGTGCATACGAAGTAACATATGTATATAGATATTGGAATAGTTCGTTTAAGAGCCTTAGAGTTCAGGGATGTCCTTATGTACGATGAAAAAACATGTTCTAAACAACGGCAAACATGTCTTAATTAGATTATACCGGTAAAACTCGAAACAATGAGTACATGATATTTGTGTACTTTCATAAGACACTGTAATCTATTGATATATGCATCTACAGTATCTGATCTATCCCATCTATCCAATCTATCCTATCTTCCCAACCTTTCCAATTTATCCTATCTATGTTATTATCATGGTATAGATTTTACCCTATCTATCATGTATCATATCTATCTATCTATACAGTCTATCCATGTATCATGGCTCCGCTTGGCCGCTTGGCCGATGCCAGATTCGCGCTTCACCCACCTACGCCGATGATGCGCGGGTGGGACATTTTCTTCATCCCGGGCAAGTCCTGGTGGTGGATGATCGAAGGGTGGCCGGAGATCTCGGGGGATCTTTCGACTGGTGGTGGATACCCTCTGGTAAACTTTTACAAACAACTATGGAAAGATCCACCATTTTTAATGGGAAAACTCACTATTTCTATGGCCATTTTCAATAGCTATGTTAGTTTACCAGAGGGTAATGATCACCAGTGGACTTGTCCTGGTCAATTTATGGTTTCTGCTGGTTTCACAGATTTCAGATGATTTTTTTAATGTTTTTTTTGGCTGAAGAAGTGGTATATCAGCGCTGTGGTCATAGTTTTTGGCCTTTTGAAGGGTCTGGTTTGCCAAGATGCAATTGTAACCAACTGGTTTTGAGACTTCAAAAGAAAGCACAATTTGAATGAAACGAAAGAATGGGCACTCATTGGTCATCGGCTGCTATTGCTTTAGGACGCCAAACTTTCAAACATGTTTCATTCGGAAGCTAAGGTCAACGGTTCATGTTTTTTGCACTTGGCCGACGGCCGCGGATGGGTCTTCGAGACAAAGGCGCGGCATCACGGGTAAAAGTTGGCCACCACTTGGATCGGCAAGATGTGCTTTTGATGAACATCTGGATTTACACTTGTTTGTCATATCCACTTGTATTTCACATAGTTTGATGAATGGCAATTGCACGTGAATGCGTGTGTGTATATAATACATGATGCACCAGAGAACTTGAGGGTGAATTCTACCAATGAGCAGGGGCTCGAAAACAATACGGGTCGGGTCAATTGTTTTTGAATGGTATCCAGATCAGCAACATGATTTACGCAAAGATCAGGAGGAACATATTTTCTTGTCCCTATGTTCTGATCCTTTTCCCTTGTTGGATTCTTCCCAAATGATCATGGGGATTCAAGCAAATGAACAATCGGTTGGGGGCTACCTGGATGGTGGATAGTGGATACAATGGGATGATCCCAAATCACTAAATTAACGACATAAAACATGACATGTGGATGGGTCAAAGAGTCAAAACCAATAAAATTACCAATTTGCGGGAATAAGCGCCCATGAGCTAACTATTTTATGGTACTTAGGGTTTCGGGGTTTTGGCTCGTAGCCACATGAAACAACTACCGCTTAGAGGCTTGGTAGGTCATCCCCAAGACTTAAACCAATCCAAGTGGACCACAGGTTTTGCGTCGCGCGGGGCTAAGGATCGTTTGCTGGTCGTGACAGAGGTGCAGGAGTTCGAACGTGGGCCACTTGGCACAACAGCGAACGGGAGCTGGGAAGCCAATTAGGGATATGGAGGTTTCCTGAAATGGTGGATCCCCAAAACCATGGATTCTAAGGTTTTCTACTTTTGGATTATTTGGGGGTACCCTAATTGGAGGAAACTTCCAACTAGGGGATATTGACCAACTCGGGAAAAATGGCGATGACATGGTTAAACAAGAAACTTGGCTATTCAATCAGCCAAATTGGGAAGTTGGAGGGATTTAGCCATCAACTTTGGGACATCAAACAATGGAGGATGGGACCGTCAATATATGGCAAGTATAGTACTGGGGAAAACGGCGACAAATTTTGAGACAACTCCAAATGGAGGGCATCAACAAAATTTCCTAATGTGAAGCAACGGAATAGGAACATGTTGCGTGGGAAACAACATATATGTCAACGCATGGGCCATATGGGTAGTTGGCAGTTCAAGGCTTTCAAGGTCACTAGTCAGTCACTTCATCCCCAGCAGGAGAACTCATGGCTGGAAAGTGTTCGGCTAATAGGCTTTGGCACTACTGCCTGATCTGCGAAGATGATGTGGAGACTCGGATTTCGCCCACGTGCCTCGCCATGAGTGGACAGCCAGACTGCTCTGCTATGCTCTGCTATGCTCTGCTATGCTCTGCTAACTTCACAGTAGCATTTGGCACGTTTGCCCGGACATTCCCAGCAACCAGGGTTTCTCTTCAATGCTATGGATGACCACGGGTACCATTGGTGCGGAGAAACTGCCGTTTTGGGTCACAGGTATTCCGATGATGCGCGCACTGGAGTGGTTTTGCTTTCAGGCCTGCATCATGAGGCATCATGTTTCCACTGTGACACCTGGTACCCTCTGACAATACAACATAACTATGGAAAGTCACACTTTTAAAGGGAAACTCGATAGTGAACCGGCCATAACTATTTTAAATTACTGGAGGGTATGGTATTCAAAAAGACCCACGGCCAGGTGATTGCATCGCAGTGGATGAGCGTTGCACTGTGGCGAATGCGCGGTTGCTGGGTAGAATCCACCCATATCAAAGTATACCAAAGTGGAACTGCTGTTTTTGCTTCGACTTTCTGACGTGTTGTTTTGGGAAGCTATGGCTTGTTCTATTGGTTTTGTTTTGGGCTTTTAGGCGCAGATGGAGTGGTGAGCGGGAGAGAGGATGAAATTCTTTGCCATACAGATGTTGAAGGATGCGGAAGAAGTGTAAAGCTGCATGGTTGATGGTGGACGGTGCTGGATTATCCTCCGCAGATGTCCTCAGACATGTAACTTCTGCCACGTTCCCGGCTCTTCTGGGTCTGAGGTTTCTGAAGTTGGCGGATGGCCGAGGATGGGTCTTCGAAACCAAAGACCGGCTCTTGGTGATGAGTGAGGTCCGGTGCCCAGCAAAAGGCCACAGTTGCACTGGAAAGAGTCAGAATTTCATCTGATTGAAAGCCAACAGTTTGGTGAAATTTACGCAGATTGAGTGAGATAGTTGGATAATGTTGGATACAATTCGTAGATGTGTTTGCTTGGTGCGACCGCCACTCTTCTGCATTGCTCCATTTGCTCTGTAAGGTTGGGGCTCATAGATGGGTTTGTCCAAACTTCGGGAAACGGGATACCTTTTCATGGGAAAACACTGTTCAAGATCATAGGCATAGGATTTGGGGGGTTTACCTCTAACTTTTAAGCAAATCAAAATGGCATAATAATATTTGTCGGTTATAATATCCCCATTACATTTGACTGCCTACACCCATTGCAAACATATTTTACCATAGTTTTCATGACTTAAATCCATCACTGATTAAGGTCTATATCCCCATGATATCCCCCATGAGACTCACGCTTCATATCCCAGGTGAGACCGAAGGCGGAAGCACGAGACTTTGCCCGTGGCATGTGGTGTGGGACCCTGTGGGACCTGGGGGATGGGATGAGTTGCAAGAAGTTCCTGGAATATCTGGAATGGAATGACCAACTTACCAACTTCACGCTCCAGAGATCCAAAACCTTGGCGCCAAGAGAGCTAGTGGAGATACCAGTCTCTTCATCCGTATGGAAAATCAATCGCAGATCCCATTCCCACAGGCACTACACCGTGGTGTGCGACAGTGATGTGGAGATCCGAGCGGCTCCCACGTATTCCGATGAGGTCGACTTCCACATGGAGAACTGGTTAAGACCGCAATATCGGACTTTAAAAAGCCGGGGAAGTGATGATAAACTATGATAAACCACCATGGACTATGAATAACCATATGATCAACCATGATCAAGCATGAGAAATCATGACAAACCATCACAAACCACCACCGGGTTTTGGGGGCACTGTAACTTATTCTTGGACAACCCCAGATGTCGAAAAGTTCAGGCCGAATCTCCAGAAATGGGGAGGGCCTGGCGGCCGTAGCCAGGCCCGCACTGGCCTCACAGTCCACCCTGGCGACTGCGTTGCCATAGATGAGTCAGGAACTTATTCTGATGGCAGATATGGCAGTAACAACTGAAAAGCTGCTGATGGCAGTGCTGGCGACGATTTTTTTTAAAAATGAGAACGGCCCGATTTTTGAAAGATCTTGAAGCCAATGATGAAAGCCAAAAGTTTCTCACAGAAGTTTATACAAAGCCTGAAAGTCCCATGAGGGTCCGAATCTAAAAAAAAAAGTGGTCATCAACCAACCAGCATTTTCAATGATATCCCCATATGTTTTATAGTCAAGACATGTCAAGACCCAAGACCCAACAACTGATGGTGTCAATGGTAAAATCCAGTGGGTCCCAGCGACAACGAGGCGATGCAGGGTCAATGCCACGTGGTTTCTTCGACTCGCAGATGGTAGAGGTTGGCTCTTCGAGTCCAAGGACCAACTGCCCTTGAAAGAAATTCAAGGAATGTATTCTCCCACAAAAGTCGTAATTGGGAAAATACGTAGTAGAGAATATTGGGAGAATATTTGCTAAAGGGCTCAAACGCCTGCTATTCTCCCCAATAAACACCTTGAATGGGGGTGGTTTTGTACCAAACACTGCCGATTTTCTTCCTTTTCAAGGCACTCCTTGATCCCCGTGATGCTCTGTGCAGGACTCACGCCGGGTCATGGTGCAGCTGCATTGAGTTGACTGCTCCGATGGGCTTGAGAGGGAGAGTGTCCGCCTTGGTACATCTTTATCATGCCAAGAAATCAACAAGATGAAGCATCACTGAAAGCTTGTAAGGTTTCATGGTCTTCCATGGTCGTAAAAAAATCAAGAATGGCCAGATTGGAGAGGTTGCCCCTCATGCCATTCCTCCCAGGTCTTCAGTAGAACTCCATAGGCCGGCCAACAGCTTAGCTGCAACATGCGGCAAAGTCCTGCGCCGAAGACTGAGCCGAAAACAGAACGACCCGTTGTGACATGACCGGGTTGTGACTCCGCAAGGTGGGCACCGCGTAGGTTTGGCATCTGAAACACTTTCGCAGGGCTGAGCCGCAGATATGTGCTGCCCCTGGCTCTAGGCGGAGAAATGAAAAAAAGCAGCATATGGGAACATCATATAGCCAAGTACTTAGGTGCGTGGGAATATGTTCACAATTGTCCCAGCTTGTAAACTTCTCAGTCCCAAGACAGAACTAGGAAGCTGTTTGATTGGCCCTATACCAAAGCCATGTTGCTGGCAATGTGCTCAGACTAAGATTTGATGAACGCAGCTAGTTGAACACATCCCAACTACGTCCATCTAGAGTCCAAGACAGCAACAAGAAACAGCAGTTTCGGTGGTTCACTTCCCGGTTTCAGTGGAGTGGGAATCCACTCGACGCTGCCGGTTTTCGCAGTGGCCACCTTCAACGGGGAGGTTGGCGCGATGGATGATGATGCTCCGTTGTCAAACTTGAAAAATGTGAACATCAAGTCATCAGCGGTTGACGATGCAGGGCAGCCCAGCACCATCCGATGGAGTTGAGGATAGAAATTCCCCAGTTTCCGGCCACAGATGTCATAAAGTCATAAAGTAGGGTCTTCCCTTGGCACCTTTTTTAGATCGATTTTTTTTCGCCATAGATTGGTGATAGATCGAGCAAATCCTTAACAGACCCAAATCCCATGATTCATTGGTCAATTTTAGTTCCAGGTAATCCAATTTTCGTTTTGGGTACAGTCAATCCCTATGGCAAGGAGAATCCATGTGCTGGTTAAATCATCGTTTGTGCTGACAAAACCTCATTTCGTTGGTGCACATGACCGGGCTCCAGCCCACTGTTGAAACGCCACCTTCCACCCTGTCTGACCTGCTAAGAACATGACCCTAGCCGCTTTGGCGCAAGCAAAGCCTAAGGCTGCAGGGACAGAGTTCTGGTTCCACCCATGTATGGAAATCAAAACCAAATGATACATGTATCCGTTGAACTATCTTTTTCTTTGCCGATTTAAGGCTTTGTTTAGGGTCAGAGGCTCCATTTGAAACCTTTTTGCAGGCTGGCTGAAACGAATCAAAACGAGAGAATGGTTTCGAACCTCATGAGCAAACCTCTTGAAGGTGGCAAAGGTTTGCACCATACCCCAGGCAACTGGGTCTGTTGATAAATATTGTATTTCACGTCATTTACGATTGCGAAGGTGGTGATGGTGGTGATGGTGGTGATGTCCATGATGTCGATGACGATGACGATGACGATGATGATGATGATGGTGATGGTGATGGCAATGATGATGGCGATGACGCTGGCGATGATGATGATGATGATGATGATGATGGTGATGGTGATGGTGATGGTGATGGTGGTGGTGGTGGTGTTGGTGGTGGTGATGATGGCGATGGTAATGGTGGTGATGATGGTGATGATGATGATGATGATGATGAGGATGATGGTGGTGACGATGATGATGATGACGACGACAACGACGACGACGATGCTGATGGTGATGATGTTGTTGTCGTGGTCATCGTTGTCGTCGAGAAACACGGCCCCCAATCTGCCATGCAGCTGACTCCAGGCGGACACAAATGGCAAGTCTACAGGCCGGTGGAGCATCATCGTCAAACCAACCGCAATGGCCATGGGCCAAGCGGTGAGACAGAATGGCCCAGGTTCGATTCATTCAATTGTTGCGTGGCCCGCAGGCGGCAAACCCAAAGCAGGAAAGGGAAAGGGCAAGGCTGGTACTTCCAGAATGAAACCGAGAAATTTGGAATGCGATCCTGTGGAAAGGATTCAAAAAAGGGTAAGTGTAAGTTGTAGTGTTTGCTGCACGCCTGGTTCTGTAACACTGTAAACATCGGGGGCAGGGCAACTGACCTGCCAAAGGGTCTTGACCGCAGGCAAAGGGCGCTGCAAAAAAGAAAGAAGAGAGGCAGCAGAAAACCGGGAGACTCAGATAACAGAGGCATCCATGGACACTTAAGCAATGCCGCTAAGTCCCTGTTGATTGATGATTATATAGAGGTATACAGTATTATCCAGGCATTTGGCACAAGCTTTGGCTTACCCCGCAGGGTCCCGTGTAAAAGGTGCATGAAAGCAGCATATCCCGCCGCTCAATGACTCCATTTTTTCGAACACTTTTGTTCTAGGTTTCCTTTCTCCATCAGCTCAAGGATTGCTGCTGACGTGTAGTTCGACTTGAACTGCATAGCGCTCATGAAAAGAAATACAGTAGTATCCAATACAGTATATTGGGGAGTGCCGCAAATCCATTAGAAAACACCAATCTCAAATATTTTGGAATGGTCAAACTAACCAGTCAATCACGATCATTTTTCGCAATCATCCTGCCGTGGTGGTAAGGGGCAAGCGGGCGAGCTGAAAGATACCGAAGTAGTTGATCTACACATACATGTTCTCAGGATTTCTTGGCTATGTGCATTCAACATTCTAATTCTGATTGCATTCCTTGATTCATTGTTTCAAATCCATGCTAATCCATGTCACTAGTATGCCTCCTTCCTTGTTTTTTTGTTTGCTTCTTTTCCTTCCCAAAATTTACCAAAGGCCATGGGCCTTCTTGTCCCCAACCAGAAATAACCCTGCCATAGCAGAGGACCCCAAAATGAACACACCCAGTGCTACAAAGTAGCGTTTCTTTGGGGTGGGTTTTGGTTATAGAATCATATTATATATACGTATGTATATATATATATATATATAATATGTTCCATTAAAGCCCTTTTCGAAATATTATCATTATATATAGAATGGTTTTTATGTATAGATATCCCTCATTTTCAGATCCATCTGACCCAGCCCGAAGTCAGGCAAAGTTCAAGTAGTGACAGCTCCAGCAGCAGTAGCAGTCCGGCGCTCAATCGGGGTGCACCTTGGATGATGGATGTGGATTTCAGCAAGCGAACGATTCAAAACACCCAACCGTTCCACTGCGATGGACTTCCAATCAGCTGAACTGGAGCAAACCTTCCCAAAATCAGATCAGACAGCAGATGTTTACGCCAAAAAACTCCAGCTGACGAAGGGGTCCAAATGGGTTTGTCCCTTTCAGACTGTTTTTTTTTTTTTCGCGGCTCATCATAGATGATCATCATTTTCGCACGCCAATTCACCATAAGAATGGCCAGAAAATGGAGCGGTTGCAGGTGACAGCTCTGATGAAGGCCGGCGTCCCAGACGGGGTGAGTCATGGGTTGGGTGATGTTGGGTGTTGGGCCAAAGAGACCAAGGAGACCAAGGAGATAACAAGAAAGCCAAGGCAAAGGCCACCAAAAGTCAGAGGACCTGAGTTTTGGATTTCGGGATCGTTTCTGCCACTTGTAATCGAAATGGGCAATGCCTGACCTGACCAACCGAGACCATCGTCTCTGGGGAAGTTTGACGCAGGATGGCACTGCTGAAGAGGGAAAGAGATGGGCCGGACGAGGACGCGAAGCGGTGGCACCCTGTTCTCCCCAATTTTGACGGTATTGGCTAATGATCATCATTTTCATGATTTTTTCGTCATTGTATTATTAAAATAGCCATGACCGTGGATATAAAATCCCTCATTTTTCAGACAAATGCACTCTGAAGCTGTGAACACAACACTGTATGGATCCATCATTCTATCAGACGTCTATTCATTCTTTTACAAACCTCTCCAATTACAAAAGTCTTGTGCCAAGAGTTCCTGACAATCCGTTTCAGGACGCAGATGAAGAAGATAAGAAAGACAATCTGGTCAAGAAGCGCGATCGCACACCCAAACAGCAGGCCACACTCCATGTCGGGCGCATTGTTGTCCAATGTGGGCAACCCCCAAATTACAAGATGTTATATGATGTTGTATGTTTTTTCTCTGAAAAGAGGACACCCTGAATTTTGATGCTTCATCAGTTCATCATTTTCCCCATTACAAGAATTCTTGTGTGGCGCCATTTCAGGTCACCTGATTTTGGTACTGACATGGCCAGCATGGCCAGGAAGGATTTCACCGAAGCGTCAAAAAGCCTCAGGTTGTAGCGGATCTACTTTGCAGATGGTGGTATGCACTTCCTGACTGGCCACCTGACGACCAGGAACCCAGGGCGGTTTGTTCTGTGTGTTGTCGGATTGTGGGATTGCAATGCCATAAACCGAGTGTTTTTTTGGGCATATTTTTGACTATATAGCGATTTATGGTTATATCAGGGACTCAGTAATTGAGTAGTATTGGGTTTAGCACATGACGAAGTTTAGGAGTCTCTGTTGGCTGAGTTTTTTTAATACCTCAGAAGCCGTGGCTCAATCCACAGGATTAAGTCGTTGAATGACCGAATCAGTGTGGTCAGAGGGCTTGTGTGCTGAAGGAATTCTACAAGCCAAAACTTGAAGAGAGAAAGCTTCGGCAAGCGGAGAACCCAGACTTTGACACCTAAGTGGATTCCCTCAATTTTCGATTATAAACTATTTATTTTTGGGTACCCCCACATATACAACATTTTTTTGACAGTCCAGCCGTGGTAGTGATCTCCTGGCAGAAAACGGTAAAAGTTTCCAGCATGAAACTAGTCCCAGCTTGGTGACCTTGGTATATCAGGTCACCATCCAAGAGTGGGAGTGGGTGCCAGAGGAGGTGCTATGAGTTGGATGGGTTGGGTTGGAGGGCACTGGTTGATCAATTAGGGGCTTCCCCCGGGATTGAACAAAGGTACTCCCCCAGTTTTTGCCTTGGTTTACTCATCCGATCTTGAACATTCTCCGACCTGGAAGAGTGGAAGAGAAACATTTCCCCAAGTGACCGACCTGGTGAGCCACTGCTTTCAGCATCTTTCAACCCAGTCGGTGACCGCAAGGATGAAAGAGGTTTCAAGAAGGTCTACCAGCTTTCGCAGTAAGGGACCCGAGTGCGATGGGTCTCAGCAGCAAACCTGAGTGCCAGCTGGCCAACCAGCAAAAGTATGTAAAGGTTGTCATTTGTTTTCTTACCTTGGATTATTTTTCATCATGTGCGGTTGTCCAAGTATGGGGTACTCCCAAATTCAGCAGTTTCTGATCATTTTCTCCTCAAAAATCACACGTTTCTTTTTTCCCCATACCACACACATTTCAAGGCCACAGATTTGTTGGGCTCCCTGCCTCGCTCTATTTTCCTTGGTTTAATCACAATCCCCGAGCTGTTTAGGTGAAAGCGTCCCACAAATCTAACCATCTGGTCTTACTATCATTGGAGTGGTTTAAGATTAAGAGAAATTTCATAGGAAAATCTCCTGTGTTCAATGGGACAAACCATGGTTTCCCGTAGATTTTCCCTTAAATAATCCTACAAAAACCTCCATTAAAACTACATAGCATTTTTGAGTCCCCTTTCTCCATGATCTCCATGACTTGAGGTTTCGTGGAGTCTTTCGCAACTCCTCAGGGGAAATGATTGATTTGCGGCCGCAGGTGATCCAATGACAGCGGGGATGATGTCCCCGTCCATGCGATGTCAATCCAGGGTTAATAAGACACCAGTTTATTAATAGGAGGGTGACCAATTTTACTGGTAATTTATCACTACTGTGGGGGTAAGCCCACAATTAGTAGGGTTTATGTATCCGGGGTTGACTTAAGGATCATATTCACCAGATTTCACCAGCAACCATAGACAGTCGTATGGAGATGCTATCAATGGGTGCGTCTGAAAAGGGGGGATACCAATGGATACGGCCCACAGCCATGATATGGAACAGGAAGAGCCGTTGCTTTGATGATGCAACTGATTCGTACATGAGTGACTACTACTAGTATATAAGTCAGTCAATCAAACATAATTTATACTATATGGATTGGGACAGGTTGCAAGTTGTGCAGCTCGTATATACGCTACGTGGAAGACTGATATATGGCTTGTACGGGAGGTATGTTTGGATTCTGCGGCGCCCCATTTATGTTCAAACTTACGGGGTGTGCAAATTGCATTTTGGCACGGACATCATGCCATGAGCTGAAAAATGAGCTGTGCAGGAGACGTGTCCATGCTTTCAGAACTTCATGAAGAAGGAGACAATGGGGATTTGACCAACAAAAGTTATACGGAGATAGTCAATGGGTATATAATATATAACTTGATACGATCGATATAACCGACTTGATATGATCTTTAAATGTGTCTGAGAATGGGGGCAGTATGTTACATTATATAAATGACTGGGAAAATGATCATCCACCATCGGATTTTAGAGGCAAACCCATTTTGGACAACCCCAAGTGCCCAAGCACCGCTTTCCATCCCAACTGGTGGCTCAACGACTCAGCAATCTGATCATTGTTGGTCAAGGTTCCCCTATGTTCCCCTTTTTTAAAGTCATCCTCATTGTACTAGCACAACTTGTATCCATAATACCATCCCCACAACTAGTTCTGCCAAGTGGGGTCACTCACAATTGCGAGATCCCCGAAAAAGACCACCCTGTCATTACTGATGGTACAGAAACGCTGGGAAACCATATGTGCCGTGGTCCAAACATGTTCGTTTTTTTTTAGTTGGGGGATGGTCATCAATCCATTACTAGGATTTAATATATATCCGTAGTAAGGATTCCTAATATGGGATGGACGACCATAAACCATATACGATGTTTTGACCACGGCACATCTATTCTCTGATTGTCCTCTCCAAAATGAGTACCTTTGGTAACTTACCCCCCAAAAAAGCCTCCACACCAAGTGTTACCAAATCGGGGAGGAATCCATGTCCAGGATTTGCCCGAGCTCTACGACTTGCTGGTGAAAGCCTACGAGCTACAGCCTCATGGGAATCGAAGCACCGGGGGGTGTAGATGGTGCAGTTGGGGTTATTTTATCAGGCGTTAAATAGGTGTAAACCATGGTTGCAATGATAGAAGTTGGGACATAACACTTGCAGTTGTGGCTGTGTACCCATTTATTAAGTGGTGTATTACTGTATTCCGGTTTCCGTGAAATGTATTGTTACAGACGATTGAAGTCACCGGCACCCACCTAGATTTCCACTGCGGTTGCCATGGGTAGCACGTGCCCAGGGGTCAGCTCAAAGATCTAGCGAACTCCAAGTACAATGAGGAAAGGTTCAGAAAGGAGCCAGCTGAACTGCTTCTCATTTTGGAGATCTGTTTTCTTCCACAATGACTCCCTGACATTTTTAAATGCAGAATCGCCACAGGAGCTGGAGGCTAGCCTCAACAAAACTCGTAACAAGAGCTACGAGGCGGTGATGTGCAACACATGCCGTCGATGTCATATGATATCCCATGACAGGCACAGATGCCACCAATTTCAGTGGGGGGCCACCAACATTTTGCACGCAGGCCAAAAAGATCGCGGGCCCAAAAAGAAGCAGGTCGGGGCAGCAGTCGTTTCCATGTTTCCCAGCTTTGATTCGGTGGGGCCCCCTCAAAACTTCCACATTTTCAGCCGGACATAATATAATTAAACATAAACACACACACATACATATGTAATTATATATATATATAATATGATCAATGGATTTTCGCACAAGGCCATTTGCAGTTTGGAGTTGGCTGAAGCCGCAGCATCAGGACAGCTTGAGTGGTTGGACAAAGACCACCATGCACGTAGCCTGCAAGTCGCACCTGCAGCTTGAATTGCCATGCAACAGGCTGCTGAACGAAATTCTAGAGGTTGCTTGGGAGCGACTGAAAAAAGTCAGAGCTGTATACTCTGGAATCAAAGGTGCCGTTGGAAGTTGGAAGTCATGCTCTTCTGCTTTCCACAGCGCAGATTCGCAATACCTGGTTTGGCTTCTAGCTCAAAGCGAACTCCAGAGCCGATGACTACTGCAATAGAATCTAACCCCAACTACAGTCCCAAGCAGGTTGGTTCCATTCATTTTTATTTGACACTCTGGTGGGCCCAGTAATGATCAGAATGGCTTGTTAAGCACAGTGCAGCGCAAATGGCACTTTCAACAAGCTCTGCAACAAATAACTCCAGAGCAAACGTCAGTAGTTTCACAGCCTATCACCATGGCAACACCTCCCCAGAAGTTGGGATTTTTCAGCCGCCCCTGCCCATTGCTGAGAGACCAGCTGTGGGTCACCGCTCCATTCATGGTCACTCGGTCCATCCGTGGGTGCCATGAGTGTCCCGAGCGGCCAACAAACCGCTGGAAGCTCAGATTGGATGCAATTTGAAGGTCATTCGATTTGTGGCTTGAACCAGGGAGTAGCCTCAAACGGGTGTTTGTATGCACATATTCTACAATATGTATTGCATATATATATAATATATACATACATATGTATGTATTACATACAATATATACACACAGTCATTATGTCTATACACATTATATCTACCTACCTACCTATATATATAATTATGTCTATGCACATGTGCACACAAGTATCTACATCTAGACAGACCTATACACACATAGTCATACATATATATATATATATATACACATATATATATACACATATATACACATATACATATATATATATATACATATGTATAGATAGGCTTGTCCCACCTCTTGGAACTACATACCATGGGGGGGGATGGGGTGGGATGTTAACGTTCATGTGAACTTGCAGAAGCAGTTGATGCTACGCACACGCGGGG
>Ga0126342_10003720_pt1 | contig 25489 bp, 18 predicted proteins | sample Cyp1metagenome_FD_92528 | JGI IMG/M metagenome (GOLD analysis project Ga0126342, IMG submission 92528) | Coral microbial communities from Lord Howe Island, Old Settlement Bay, Australia - Cyphastrea 1 metagenome | ecosystem: Host-associated > Invertebrates > Cnidaria > Coral ... | reverse complement strand
GAACTCTATTTTTTGCTCTAAAATAACGGTTTTAAGCCCACTTTGGTCACAAAACACTGTAAATACCAGTATTTTTGACCATTTTTAGAGCAAAAATCACTCCCCCATGAGGGGCCGTTCTGTATTGATATTGATTGATTGATTGGTTGGTTGGTTGATTGATTGGTTGATTGATTTGATTGATTGATTGATTGATTGATTGATTGGTTGATTGATTGATTGATTGATGATTGATGATTGATGATTGATTGTTGATGATTGATGATTGATGATGATGATGATGATGATGATTGTGATGGCAATGATGATGATGATGGTGATGATGATGATGATGACGATGACGATGACGATGACATGATGATGATGATGATGATAATTGTGATGGCAATGATGATGATGGTGATGATGATGATGATGACGATGATGATGACCATGGCAATGATGATGGTGATGATGATGATGATGATGGTGGTGGTGATGGTGGTGATGATGATGATGATGACCATGGCGATGATGATGGTGATGATGATAATGGGATGATGGTGATGATGATGATGATGATGGTGATGATGGTGATGATGATTATGATGATGATGATGGCGATGATGGCGATGATGGCGGTGATGATGATGATGGCGATGATGGCGATGATGGCAACGATGGCAATGATGGCAATGATGGCAATGATGGCAATGACACAGTGCTTAAATACAATTCTTGTGCCAGGATCGCTGAGGGCCACAGTTTTTCTTGACACATAGCGGCACCCAATGAAAAAAGTGACAAGTCTTCTATGTTTTCCATGGGGCATTCTCCAATCTACGTGCAGTTTTGGAATGTCAATCCCCTCTCCCCCGTACCCATCTGCCATGCCAGAAACCGGCGAAACAGCCACAGAGCTGCCAGAAAGCGCCAAAGAGGCATGGCAGGAGACCATACCATGCCGTGAACGAACCATCCCTTGATCTAACACAGCAATGGACAATCTGACAATCCCCTACTAGCCAATTGCAAAAGACAAATGAGGTGGCTCGGCAATGAGAAGAGAGCCTGACAATTTCAATTTGGTGTTAGAGGCAAGATCTGAAGTTTTAACCTGTTTAAACTTTATATTTTGAAGATTTTCCAGGTCCAGACTGCAGGTTACAGGGATCAAACGTTGCCTGTGGGTCTGCAGGTAAAGCATTATACAGCCTGAGGCATCAATTGTCCTTCCGCCTAATAATCACCAATCTTGTAGGTCCAGGGCACCCCCATGTTCCAGCCATCCCCATTTTTTAGCAGAGTTTTGTTTCACCTTCCCTTTGTAGATGGGAACCCTGGGAGACAAGAATCGAACCTTTGCCCGTTGCAGGCGGCAGCACCCATGGGTCATGTGTGGAACTGAGAGCGGATCTAGGACTTACACAGGCTGAATGCCTGGGCTGATTTGTTCATTTGTTTTCGCCAAAAAACTATAGATAAACACGGTATAATGATCCCACTTGACAGCACCAACCAGTTGTGGAAGCGCAGAAGATTGGATATTTTTTTTGGGGGTAGAATCCAACGAGTAGCAATGGAATCTGCCTTAACATCATTCACACATGGTAGGCCTGACATTTTAGCAGCTATAAAAGCTGCATCTCCATCATCGTGGTCGTGTTTGTTTCAGTAGTTAGCTGATTTGGTTTCTGAGTAGAATAATTAGGATGTAGAAGGTATATACAGTATCTAGATTTAGATTCAGATGATGTGTGTATATATATATATGAGGAAGATATCTAGATTCAGATGGTTTGCAGAACAAAAATAACTGGGGCCACTTTGCAGTATACATCCCCTACTTGATCGGCCGCACCGTTCCTAGGCTGCCTCCCCCACCGTGCCAGCTGGTGCAATCCCGCCCTGGGCCAAGGTAGGACGCGGTGTTTTCCGGATTTTCTATGGGATTTTCCAGATCTACGTGAGTTTAGCCCAGGGTAAACTCATCATTTCAGTTGAATGTTCGTGAACTTGTCATTTTGATTCATTTTCTGTGAGGTGTAGTATATATATATATAATTATATATATATGTAATGTGGGGATATTTGGAGATATAGTAGACATGGAATCTTGATGAGTTTTATACAGCCAACAACATTGCATTTGTGCGTGTGTGAAAATGTGGTGCCTAGAGTTGATGGCAATGATCATGAGGAAAATGATTGTTTAAAGCATAAAAAAATATGGCGGTAGTTTATCTTCAAACCAGCCCATGTGCTAAGTTGCTACATATTGGCGGTTTCTTCCAGTGGCAAGTGCTAATATGGCATTTCAGTTGCAGAACGGGGTACATCAAGGCCCATTTAATAGGGGTTATGCTTGAAAGATGGTGACCTTCAAATCACAGAGACAAGTTATTTATCATTATCTTAGTGGGATATTACTGTCCTATCTACTTGGGGGTATGCGGCTTAAAATTTACCGCATTTTTCTCAGAGTCACCATTTTTTGTGATGCTGGTATGCTTGTGCAGGGGCTTTGAGTCACTTGAAATCAAATGAGGACGCTGGAGCAAGCCTCTCGCACCTCCAAAACGTCCTTTCCTGCTGGGAAGTAAAAATCATAACTATTAGACCAATCAAAATGGACTGATAATGGTATATGTCCCATTTTGATCCATTTTGTCCCAACATTTTGGCTCAGCCGCGCGATTCCATCGCTGCGTCGCTTGCTGTCCCTTCGGAAAAGTCTCTGAAGGGTAAAACTTCCCCCGGTAGTGGACATCCATATATTGCAATGAAAGGCAGGATGGCACAGGGTAGCTGTGGATGCGGGACTTTCCAGGAAGATCTTTGATTATTTTGATTGTTGCGGGATGAACAAGTGTTTCGAAGCACTAATCAGAGTATGCAATGTCCGAAAGTGGCATTTTTGTTACCCTCTCGTGATTTATAGCTGATTTACCTCTGAGTTTCCATAGCTATGTTAGTTTACCAGAGGGTCACCTTACAGAATTGAAAGACGCCGGGCCACTTGGAGCTGACCCACTGCTGTGTGTCGGCAATTGCCGGAGGTGGTACTCAGAAAATCGTGACAAATTACTGTGAAAATGTAGTGGTAAACTTGTAGTGTACTACCCTTTGGTATTGGGAATTTAACATAGCTATTGAAAATTACCATTTATATATACCTATTAAACATGAAACAAAATCATAGCTATATTAGTTTACCAAAGGGTAATCCTGGGATAACATGTCCTATACAATGCCCCCTAGCCAGTGAAATCTGACCTCCCCAGGTGTTGCAGCTCACGGATGATCGGCGAATGTAAGCCATGAATAGCCATTGTTTTTTTGGATAGAAGCTACCTATGTCATTTATGGGTATTCATGGATTCATGGGAATATAACATATATATATATATACCAATATTATCCCATGATTTTCCATCATACATGGATGGAATATGATGGAATTACTACTGTTTTTCAGGATATTCCAGTAAGTTTCAACTACAGCCACTTCACTGCTTCCATGATGCCATGGTCCGGCTATAGCCCTATGATGTGCGCAGGGCCGAAGCCATCGGCTCCCCCAGCAGATTACGGAGCTGTGGAATTGGGAGCGAAGGATGAAGGCAGAGGGGATTTGGGCTGGGGAAGCACCCCCCGAGATGGGTACCCTCTGGTAAACTAACATAACTATGGAAAATCACCATTTTTCATGGGAAATGTCACTATTAATGGTGATTTTCCATAGTTATGTTAAATTACCAGAGGGTATTAAGATGGTATAAATATCAATGGGTTGGTTTGTTTGGGAAAATCTACACCGGAAACCAGAGTTATTTTCCCATGAAATATGGGGTTTTCCTGTAAAATTTCCTTTAAACCAATCCATTGAAAGTATGTCTAAGTTGATGAATGTCAGGAAAACTTAAGGACTTATGGTGAACATGTCTATAGTTAACGGGCATCTCACCAACAAATTGCCATATTTTTTACGTCTCCCCATGACCGGTTGCCAGGGTGAAGTGGAGACGTAGATCATCCACTGAGAAACCAGCTATTGGACATACAATATGTGATAATACATGCAAACACGTTGCACACATATGTATATTTGTAACATATAACATTTTATAACCAATGTTTACATAGTGTTACTGGGTATTGTAGTATTGTATAACCACTTCACTTAATTGAGATGCCCAAAAAGTAAGCGCAGGACAGCATGAGGAGCAGGCCCCATGGATCTAAAGGGGTCAAATCAAGTCAAATCTCCATGGGTCCTGGTATTTTTTAGCAGGTTTCGCAGCAGGTTTGTTGCTGAAAGCACCATGTTTTCACGGTAAAATCTGCATGGTTTGATGGCGAAACACATTTTTTCTCTCCTGCGGCAAGGCTCTAACGGCATTGCGACAGAGGAAGACCGCGCGAAGCAGAGAGGAAAGCCGAAGCTCGGCGGCAGCTGGAAAATCACTGTCAAAAATATGGAAAACTCACGCGGAAACATGGGAAAATCTACTGTAAATGCAGGTGTGTAGCTTCGAACATAATCTGTAAATGGTGTTATTTTTCCATTGTGACGTTTTGAACAAAGTTGCCATGTTGGATCGGGTAATGGTGATTAAAATGCCAATGGGATTTGAGAGATTTCACCATCATGGTGACTTACCTAATGAAAATCATTGATTGTTATTATTGCTACTATTATTTTAACTATGTATATATTTACACATATACACACACATATATATATATATATGGGATATATATGGGATATAATATATATATGGGATATTGGAGGACTTGACCAACATAAATAGTTGTAGAATTGGCATAATGGAACATACTGGGATATGTACACAATCAACATCAACCATCAACATGATATTGGGTTTGCCATTTGGGCAATACCAGATGTTTTTTTTTGAAACGTTGGTTTCCAACCGAACTGGTTTAGGAGGGTTTGTCAGCGCCCATAAAAAGGAATATGTATGAATATGTTCCAACCAGCCAACATCAAATGGGATGGGATAGGGGCACTGTCTGGTAATTTAAAATAGGTATGGAAAATCACCATTTTTCATGGGAAAATCAACTATAAATCGCAATTTTCAATAGCTATGTTAGTTTACCGGAGGGCCCATCTTCTTGTCTCATTTCATTCGACGGAAGTCTTGGAGCTTCAAACATTGGGATCTGCAAATGTTAAATCAGACAGGATGATGCGGTTTTGCCTAGAAACAATGTTTTTTTTTACCTACCAAAAGGATGGTCTGCAATTTTGTTTGCCGCTTGGAGTCAGTCGAGCAGATGAGGCTGCAGCCATCAGGATCCAGCACTTTATTCACTACGTTTGAAGCTTCCAAAGCCCATTGGCTTTGGGTTCATAACATAGATTACATAGATTCACAACATGTTTAGAATTTAGAATCAATGCTTTTTCCAAGCATGGGGTTTTCCCCATGGATGATCTTTTTTATCATGAATGAATGTGGTTTACCAACTGATTTTTTGACCGTGTTGCGGGCTCTTGAGGTCGTGGAAAGATCTTCCGCCCTTGATGTTTCCATGGTTCCTCTTTGGAGCCGTGGCTGTTTTAGTCATTTTTCCGGCAGGGTGGCATGGTCCACATTGTGTACGCATCAGCTCAGAAATGTCGCCCAAATTACACCCCCAACCACTATTTCATCCAGATAAATGTGAAATTCTGGCAATTAACCCATACCATGATCCCCAAGCAGTTTCCTTTATAAACTTTCCCTTTATCCCTTCACCATTTCAAGTTCGGATTCTTTCAATCAACTTGAAAGTTGGCCTAAAACCCATCCCATCCATCCCCATCCCTTGGTCAACCTTGGTCAGATACTTTCTGACTTGAACCTTTTGCTATCAATGATGGAATTAGTCCTAACCAGCTAAAGGTTGGATTTTATGGCAGGTATCTAAGATACACCATGATCCCCATGCTCCATCCCCATCCCATCCCCATCCCAGGCATGGTGCTGATCTCCACCTCCCTAGTGCAAGGCCAGGCGCTGTGCTTTCTCTCCGTCAGCGCCTCGTTGCTGCTGTCCTGTGGCTTCCTCTTGCGCCTCGGACGACATCGTTCCGTCACGTTCCGGAAGACGGGAGGAGGGACCCCTGGGTACCCGCAACGGTGTCATCAAACTTGGCTGACTGGGGAAGTCCCAAATTAATGGATGTTTGATGATATTTGTAGCTGGGAAAAATCAGTAATTGATGAATTTGCCATTGCCATGTTTGATATCGAAGGGTACTGTGATCCCACTTTATATATGGCCACACATTTTCGGGTTTAGCTATCCTTTTTCCTGAACTTTTTGGAGGTTATGAGGATTTTTGGAACAAGTCATCCAGAAATATCATGGATTTAGCAGCTATGGTGCGAGCTGTACCTACCACATATCATGCAATACGTGGTGAATTATGAAGATTTATTGTGATTTATTGGTGATATCGAATGTATCTTTGATGGGGGTGTAGCCAACAATTTTTGGGTTTTACGTAGTGATGAACGTTGGGCAAAGCTTCGTGCAGGATAATTTTAAGGATTTGCGCAGAAATAGGGCAGCCCAGTGGTTTATCATCATATCCACCACTTAACTTGCTGTTGGAGTCTCAGAGATGCCAATTTGTTGACAAACCCATGATTACATTCAATTCATTGGTTTTCATTCATCTATCGTAAATGATTCTGGTCTTGGCTTGGTTGCATGATATGTTCCCCCAGTGTGTCCCAGATGTTCATAAATTCCAGGTATTGCCATCAATTCACTTGAGACAGATCTCAAATGATGTCACACGATATGGTATATCATTTGCAGGCATTGACCTTTCGGCAGGGTCAACAACATCACTAGGTTTCAATAGGCATATCCACTCTGCGACTTGATCTTTTCGACCAGGAAAGATGCTATTTTCTTCCCAATATTTCCCAATCATGATTGTTTTCTGTGCCCTTTAAGGGCCTTTTTTTGGACTCTGTTTGTAGATGTTAGCCCCCCCATTTCAGGTATTCTCGGGCTCCACCGTGGAAAGTCTTGGCCTTCGTTTGCCTTGGAATTACCTTAGTTGGTTGGGCCATGGGGCAGCTTGGATGGACATGGTGAACCTCATGCTTCGTGCTTCATCATGGTTCATCATTTGTGTATATTTGTCTTGTTAAGTTGGAAGTGAACTGGTGGAGTTGTTCGATCTGTTTGCCATTGTTCGAGAAGTTTCCTTTGTAATTAATCGATTGCTACTAGTTGTGGGCAGGAGTTCCAGCCAATCGGATTTGATTGTTGGTTTCACAGTCTGACTGACACCTCTATCAGACTCTATCATCCTCTATCTATTATCTTTTATGTTTTTTGTTACGTGTTTCTTTGTCACAAAGCTGTACAGGAGTTACACTTCAGGCGTTAAGTTGACTTCAAGTATCCTGCAATCCTGGAATTTTGCGTGATTTGAGGCTCTACGATGAGGCCAAGTACCTCTACCCCTTCCATTTCTACGATCGCAGCCCAAGTTATTTGAGCGTCGATCCCAACTCCAAACCGGGCTCGGTGGCAGATGCAGGTGCGGTGGAGTCAGAGGTGGGAGTGATTAATTGGTAGTCTTGGTTGGAAAATGTTGGAAAGGAAAACATGGAAGCTGGTCAAAATGATCCAAAAGAGTGGTTCTAAGATGTTCTAGGGGAATATTCCACGTGAAGTATGTCATCTGTCTGACAATAGGGCACCCGCCCAAACCCAGTGGTTTATCATGTTTTTCCCCAAACAGTGTGTCCACACTGAGGGGTTCTTACGGTAACAGTTAAGGCCCGGTGTTCAATTGAGGTGGTATCGGAAGCGTTTGGCCGCGCGGGAGAAGCGTCCGCCATTTTCCCTGTAAACTTCCGCACAGAATGCCTCTTGTGACATGTCCATGTGCCTTTCGACTGCGCGAAATGAGTGTCGCGGGATTGGCGTCCGGCACTTTTCCCTTAATTAAATGTCCATACAAAATGGCTACGGTGCAATGTCCATGTGCATTTCGATTGCGCAGGCTCGCACAAAGTGTGCTTCCCGGTCTTGGGTTCGGCCTTCCTCCTCAACATCATCCTCCTCAACGTCAGCATCTTCCTCCTCCTCCTCCTCCTCCTCCTCAACATCATCATCATCATCAACATCATCATCATCACCATCATCAACATCATCCTCATCATCATCTCCATCATCACCTTCTTCTTTTTTCCTTATTCTTCTTCATCAGCATCGCCATCGCCAGCATCATTATTATCATCATCATCACCATCACCAACATCATCACCATCATCATCATCATCACCATCATCATCATCATCATCATCACCTCCATCATCATCAACACCCTCATCACCACCACCACCACCATCATCATCATCATCATCATTACCATCATCATCACCATCATCATCATCATCATCAACAACAGCAAACAACAACACCATCCTCATCAACATTAACATCATCATCAGCATTATAATACATTTTCCTTTTACTCTCCCCGCACTGTTTGGGGTCTCTTGCCGGGATAATTTGATATTTTTGGCGCGCATACACAACTTTCAAACACACGCGTGTACTACTGAAACTGACTCATCTCTGCATCTCTAACAAGCTGCCCCGGCTAGGCTCCATGCAGTGTTTTGAGGAGTAAGTTGCCCAAGTGCTATACTTGGATGCGCGTCGCAGCTGGTAAATGGTTCATAGATGTTCATAGCCCATATATAGTTGGGCATATTCAACGTATAACTGTATAACTAGGTTAGCGTATGATAGTTTTGTTACTGGCATGCGCATTCAAAGTGGAATGCTGTATAGGTTTCCCAGCTAGCATGCTGTTTTCCCTACGAAATCTCCTGTCATGTTGTAACGCAGCGTAAATTCCTCGCCTCATCTCCCGCGGTGCGACGTGCAAGGTTTCCTGCAGTTTCAGGATGGCACACATGTGGACAGCACCAGAGGAGTTGGCTTTGTCTCTGGCTCTTTGTGGTGTGCTGCACCCGTGGCCACTGGGCCATGGCCACGGGCAGTTGAATGGGAAACCCATCTATAATATCTAATCATCCATATATATATATATATAAAGCAGGGATTTTCCAGCAAACCATGTTTCAGGTGGCTATCAACACTTACCTATGTGTGGTTTACTTGTCATCCCGGCAGGTTTTGATTGAGAACTTTTGCATCATGTGATCACTTTGATTTTGTCAGGGGTATTTCTATGTGTTTCCCAACTAGGAGCTGCGTGAAATGCACACTGGAGCCGTTTCAGCATCCATCCTCCAGAGGAACCCACATATTTGGATAATGAAACCACAGTTTCCTGCAGATTTGAATCCAAGCACCAAGCCTCCCAGAATGTCCCAGAACTGGGTAATGGTTGTGGGAAACTTTGGTATTTCATGAAATTTCAAGGTAAAGACAATGGTTTCCTGTACATTTCTTTTTGAATCACCCCATGGAAACTCAGGTGATGAATGAGACTGTGACTTCAGCTGCTTACTGGGCCGTGGGCAAGGACTGCTGCCGAGAACGGGCTTGGTTCAACTGCGGCAATGCCATGCAGCCTGGCAGTGGAGGCCGAAGGTCTGCTTTCTTGGTGTGTTTTTTTTTGGCTGCCGAAAGTTGACGTGGAAACTAGTTTAATTAATCATCAAAAATTGTGATTTCATGTGGTTTTTGAACCATCCTGAAATGAGGATATGCATGCAGCCAATGATATTATATAATTAAAAACAACCTGAGAAACTGTTGGTTTAGTATTGGATCTATTCATGACTAGCGGGTCTAGATGTTTTGTTTTTCATTAATATTGAATAGGGGAGGATCATATGATATAGCGTTAAAAAGGAAAATCATTCCCAACATGGCTCACTTCAGCTTAGTATATGGAAGCAAAACTGCGGAAACCGACTCCGGATGGATGTACCATGTCAAGTGGCAGGGCTGGTTGTATCGCCTCCCCAGTTTGCAGTCCATGATCAATAAACCCTTGGTTTTCGCGTAGAGGGTACCATTTTCGGAGCATTAATCCCTTCACCCGAGTATTGAATAATTATATATTATCCGTAAGAATCCCCGGAATGTATTGGATATTGATTCGTTCCGTCCACATGTTTCTGGGATGATAGATTCAAGTCGCGTCCAACGACTGGCCATGTTTATTACCCAGTTTGTTTACTTAGATTATTTTTGAGCTATAAACCCAAGAAAGAAAAGTAATTCGTGTCCATTTTAAATAAGTTTACTTTTTGGGGGTTGCTATACCCAATCAGCCATGGTCAAAACCATTGCTGATTTTCCCATCAAGGGGGATGGTCATGCCATGATTTTTAGGGGCTTAATTAATATTGTTTGTAAGGAATAGTGATTGTGGGACGCAAAAAGGGTGCCCATAAATCCCATGTAACTTGGCCCTGTAGTCCAAATCCAGGTCTTTATGGCAGTAAATTTGGGAGAATCGTTGCTATCAACTGAGTTTGATTGACCTTATTAACACCAAGGCCATGATCCGACTGATTATATATATATATATATATACATTATATACAAACAGTATCACCATTCTTGAAAATTAGATCATGCATGATCATGGAACTACATGGATAGTTTTCGGTGGCAAACTGTGAAATTACCGAAGGGTACTGATGGCACCATGTATAGTTTCAGCACCTCTCTCAGGAATCATAGTGTGCGCAGTGGGGTCGTGATTCGCGATGCAAGTCCCATGTTGAAAGGCCGGCAGTGCTGGGAAGTGAGGACTGTGGCGACAAGCATATGAAATAAGGGAGATATATAAATATAAGGAATATCACCAATTATATGTGGGTTATGGGTTGCTAATCCCTTACTACCTGGGATGCACATTCGAGTGCTCTCCTCAGAAACCCATGCTTAGTACTAGATTTGTTTATTTTGGTGGCTGAGTCAGACAGACAGAGACTGTTTAGTGTGAGGGGAGTGGGCTCATCCAGCACTCTCTGGACATCCCCAACCTGCAAAACATGACAGGTTTCCAATTTCGGGCCCGCAGCTGGATAGCCCTTGACACAGGCAAACTGGTTCCCAACGGTGGGCAATCAACTCCTGTACGCTGGAATTTTCTAGGTTACATCCAGCTACTGAGCATAAGCACAAGCACGGCATGTCTGAGAAATTCAATTTCTGCCCTAGCAGCCCTATGGCTCTTGAGGGGCCCTCACAGCTACTCGTAGCATCACTCGCAAATGCCGCCCAAAGAGGCCGCGAGTGGCTACGTGGAACCACCAGTTGGCTCCGAAATGATTGACCTTCATATAGTTTGCCTGAATGGTGAAGGTTGCAAGCTGTCCCTGCATCCTTCCACCCTCGGCCAGGAGGTGTGCCAGCTGGTTTCGAAGCACCTTTCAACAAAGAAAGGGACCAGACTTGCACTCCACCACCTTGCTTCACCGCTGGTGCTCGGCCAAAGTTTGCAAGATCAGGGCATTGCAGGGGCTGCGACCCTTTCTTCTACCTATGTTCCAACAGATTTTTATGCTGCATGGTGTTACGCCCAGGGATATCCGGTACTGGAGGGAGAGCTCGCATTGGAGGGTCTGACACAAATGGAAGGGACAACACTCGGCGAGTACGTGCACCACCTCCCGCAAAGTCTGAACCACTTGACCTTTGGAAGGAGGTTCAATGAGAGCCTGGAAGGAGTCACTTTGCCCAACAATTTGCAGAGCTTAACCTTCGGACATGATTTTAATCAGAGCCTGAAAGGAGTCCCCTTTCCGAGCAGTCTGCAAAGGTTGATTTTTGGCCATGGTTTCAACCAGAGCCTGGCAGGAGTCACCTTGCCAATCAGTCTTCAAAGCTTGACCTTCGGATGTGATTTTAATCAGAGCCTGGAAGGAGTGATTTTTCCAAGAGGACTGACTCACTTGACTTTTGGAAGGGGATTTAAACAGAGCCTGGAGGGAGTGACCTTTCCCAGCAGTTTGCAAGGCTTGATCGTTCGACATGATGTTTATAATGATATCCTGGACGGAGTGACTTTGCCAAGCAATCTGCACAGCTTGACATTCGGACATGATGTGCGGAATCTTGACGACTTTACGTGCCTTGTTTTTATCTGTGACATGCTGACACGCATGACCTTTCCAAGCAGTTTGCAAAATTTGACCTTTGGTGACTTTGGTGATGGTTCTTTTTTCAGCTACGTCCTGAAAGGACCTTTGCCAAGCAGTCTTCAAAGCTTGACCCTTGGTGGTGGGTTCAGCGATGGCCTGGAAGGAATCACCTTGCCAAGCAGTTTGAAAAGCTTGACCTTTGGACTTCATTTTGATCAAAACCTGGAAGGAGTGACATTTCCGAGCAGTCTTCGCAGCTTGACCTTCGGAGGCGCATTTAATCATAGCCTGAAAGGAGTCACTTTACCAAGCTGTTTGCAAAGCTTGACCTTCGGACGTAATTTCAATCAGAGCCTGGAAGGAGTCACCTTGCCAAGCAGTCTTCAAAGCTTGACTTTCGGATGTGATTTCAATCAGAGCCTGGAAGGAGTCACGTTGCCAAGCAGTCTTCAAAGCTTGATCTTTGGCGATCATTTCAACCAGAGTCTGGGCACCTTGCCAAGCAGTCTGCACAGGCTGGTGTTGGGCGATTTGTTCGTTCAGAGCTTGGCAGAAGTCACCTTCCCGAGCAGTCTGCAAAGCTTGACGTTCGGACATGGTTTCAATCAGATCCTGGATGGAATGACCTTGCCAGAAAGTGTGCAAAGCTTGACCTTGAGTGGTTTCTTTAACCAGAGCCTGGAAGGAGTGATATTGCCAAGGAGCCTGCAAGGCTTAATCTTTGGCGACAGGTTCAACCAGAGCCTCGGAGGAGTCACCCTGCCAAACACTTTGCAAAGCTTAACCTTCGGACATGATTTTAATCAGAGCCTGAAAGGAGTCACTTTGCCAAGCAGTTTGCACAGCTTGACCTTTGGACATGATTTCGATCAAAGTCTGGAAGGAGTGACCTTGCCAGGCAGTCTGCAAAGCTTGATCTTTGGCCATAGTTTCAACCAGAGCCTGGCAGGAGTGCCCTTTCCGAGCAGTCTGCAAAGCTTGACCTTAGGGCATGGTTTCATTCAGGGCATGGAAGGGGTCACTTTGCCAAGCAGTTTGCAGAGCTTTTCATGTGGCCCAGTATTGGTGAGTTGCGTATGATGCTGACTGAGATCAGAATTGAAAATATATGCAAATAGTGCTGACGCTGTTGAGTGCATTGCATGTGGCTGCACATCTTCAGTACAGTGGGTTATTGGCATTGGATATTTTGTAGTATGATATACATGATTCCGTCGTCCGTCCTCATCAGCCTCCCTGATTGTTATTTAATACGATGAGTACTCCGGGTGTGGGAAAAGCAAGTTGAGCATAGCGTGGTGCAAGAGCTTTGTTTTTGCAAGGCACCAAAGACGTGAGCTGGGCACAACATGTCCATCGTATTTCTCATGCAAGTTATTTCCCGAGAATGCATGTTCGACACCGTTTTAACAAAGAATGAGATCTGGAAACATTGAATACCTTCAGGGTACTGGGTACCTATCATGAAATCGCAAGATTAGCCATATAGTCTATATAGTTACTATAGTTGGCTTGCTAATCACCACAGGTGTTATGTTAGATCCATTTGGGGAGACGATACAGGAACCTCCGGGAAACACATGGTTCCTGTAGATCTTCCCGAACCGAAGAATCCCATGGATATCTGGGATTTCACCATCCCAAGAGCCTAGGGAATCATCCCCAAAATGGCCGTGTGCGTGTGCATTTCTGATTATAAAAAGCAACAAATTGCTGTAACGAATGATTACATAAACAGCTTCTCAGACTTACAACATTTCTGGTATGTTCACCTACACCACCAGCTTACTGGGGGGCGGTGCAGTTCCAGTTCTAAGTGGATATGTGACCATAGTCATACCCCACATCCCAACACGAGGTGGCAAGAACAGTGCGAAATCCACGGATTTTCTATCCCGATCACCCAGAAGTAGATCGCATATCCCAATGAAATCCGAATGAAGTCCTGATGAAATCCCATAAGCTCACCATTTCTGGAGGTCTTTGACCCATCCCCCTTGGTAGGTGAGCTGCCTCAGTACGAGCAGGCGGCCCGGATGGCCGCGGAGACCTATGGCATCAACGTCCCGGAAAATCCGGTGGTTTGGCTGTTGGAAGGGCGAAACCATGGCGAAACCATGGGACTTTGTTTGAGAACATTATCGGAAACCCATGAGCAACATTTATTTTTATGTTTTATGTTGTGAATTTCATTGTTTTTGTTTTTTGGTGATCATCGCTATTTGAATGTCTCCTTTTTGAAGCGTGGGATTCCTCAGGAATTGGGCTCCAGAAAAGTGTTTGGAAAACGTACCAAGGGCTCCACAGGTGATGTCTGGCAAACCAACATGAACCAGCCATATGGGACATGTTGAGTTTGGTTTATTGGGATGATCACAACTTATAAAATTGGTTATGACATGTTGATAATGCATCAGCAAACCATCATTTTTTGGATAAGTTGTGATGAGCAATGCTTAAAACGCAAGAAAATGGGGAGGAAAATGGAGGAAACCAGCAAGGAGCACTGAAAAACCTCGAATACCAGCCGGAAACCACGTCACGTGGATTCAGCCATCCCCAAAGCCGTTTTGCTCCACTGTTCCTGTCGTTTGTTGTTCTTCCCCAGATTTTTCTGAATATATGTCACTGCATGCAATGACATGTTTGTTTTTATGATGTAGTTAAAACAATGCCATGTTTACCATTCCCCAGCCATCGCCATGTTTATATTATAGGCGGTATAAACTATGCCCAAATGGGTGGTTTAGTATTGTTTTATATAAGCAAATTATTATTTTGTTTATTAACCACTATTAACCACTATAAACCACTATTAACCACTATTGATTCATTCGTTCTTAAATGAATTCATTTCTTTTCTGCACTTGCTGGTCGCGGGTGAGATCGCTCCAGGTCTTCATCCGTTGGAACGACACGCTGGAGGCGAATCGGATGTGGTATTGGCACCTTGGACCAAAAAAGGCTGCACCAAATGTGGCTCCTCCCTGTTCCAAACATTAGAAAAAAACCTGGTTAATAATGGTTAAATTGGTTAGTAGTGGTGTAATAATAGCAGTTTATATAATGTTTAATGCGATGTATTGATCATAAACCATTGGGAATTTGAGGTACCTTATTTTCAGACAAACCCTAGAGTCTGTAGATACAATGTGAATAATTAAACCCTATGATGGAACCAATGGTGTATTATGTAAATATGTTTTATGCAATATTAGACACCTGGGGTGAACATACAGAACCCATGGTTCCCAAAAAATCCATTGGGAAAATGATCGAAAATCAGTCGAAGGATTTGAACATCAAAATGGGGATGTAACTAACAGCATTTACCAGAAATGGAGGTTTTTCACATTGTGATGGGCAAACTGATCACCGGTGAAACTGAAGAAACTTAGAACTCGAAGACTCCTCAAACAGAAAGGATGTTGATGACTCCTATTCTCAAAATATGAAATACTTCAATCATCACCTTGGTTTAGTATTGAAACTATATATTCGATTTAGGGCCCTTATTGGGGATATTTTGTATGAGGGGGATGGCATGATTGTGTACAGACCACTCAATTTGTGTCCATGTTTAGGGCGCAACAAAAGTCCGATGCCAAATGACTTCCAATGGGTTGGATGTTTGAGACCCGTCAGGAACAATGCGGTGAGTTTCGTGGTGTATTCGCTGCTGGTCTTTTCGCTGCTTGGTACAACTTTGTTTGGCGTAGAATACAGCTTGGTCGTGTCCCATGCTGATGTTTCTTGTGCATCCTTGATTGGCTATGCTGTTTTTTGTTGGATGATTTTTGAACACCGAAACCAGGTGAGTTCGGCTCTGTATGGATGTGTTCAAAGGTTCTGTGTCAGTGTCATTCCAGGTGTCATCCACATGTTGAGTTTTAGATCACCTCGGAGGGAGATTTTTTGGGCCAATGATAGGATCCCTGACCATGGGTGCCGTGGGTGGTAAGTACATACATGTTTGTTTTTTTTTTTTTGTGTGTGTGTGTGTTTTTTTTCCATTGCTTTCATGATTCATAGTTAAATAAATGGCCACAACAACCTCACGCACGTTTTGTGTATTCTTCACAAACCAGCTATGCCGAACAAGCCCTGGCCCCCATGGTATGTTGAGGTTGTTGGCGCCCATCTTTCTCAGCTTGCTGATTTGCACCGGTGCCTCGCTCTTCGGCATGGAGGCGACGAATAGCTTCACCCTCTGGTGCTGATCACCAAAACCAACCAACCAACCAACCAGTTAGTATCTTCAGCTACAATTCAATCATCCCAAGAACAGCCATAAAACATCTCTGTTACACTCCAGTAAACCAAGATAGACATGGACAATACCGCCATGTGTAGATCAATTCTCAGAATTCTCAAAGAAAAAACCTATGGATTTCTGTACTGTAGCAGTTTTTTCTATATATATGTTCACTGGGTATCATGAGGGGCACCTTGTGCTCCAACATTCGCCAACAACGCCCCCCTGCGGCCAGGCGAGCGCTCAGTTTCATCCAGAGAAGCTGGATCTCATCAGCTGCTGGGCGGAACCCTAAACCCATGGGAAATCCTTGAGGGCCTTGAGGGTAAAAGTTGTGTGTTGCCCAGGATTTTCCATGATTTTCCCCCCCAAAAAAAACGCAAAAAATACATGTTGATTGAATCCGGGTCAACCTTGGTTCGATTATCCGAGGGTTAGAGATGCTTCATAGATAATTATCAAGTTCAAGGGATGAGAAATGGGGATTGAGTTCAAAAATTGACAAACAGATCATAATTTGTTATAAGTTGTTTCATTTAATTATTAATTATAGCTGTTTTCCAATCAATCATAGCGTCCGAGAAAACTATATATAACAACTTCACCGTGTAGATGATGGATAAATCATTTGGGCAAACCAAATGACCAAGCAAGCTTCAGGTGGGTGGGGCATAAAACAATTCAGCCAGAGGTGCTTCACGGGTGTTTCATTGGGTATCAGAGAATCATTGTAATAGGCATAATCACCGGGGATAATATCCATGAATGAATAAAATGCACCCTGATAGGCTGTTTTCGAGGTTTCAATTTTGTTGAACACATTTTTTGATCCCCACCTGCGATATTTGGGGTCCAACTAAAAAGACTATCTTTTGGGTATAATAAGATATAATAAGCACTAATCTAACTTTTACTTGTGGCGGAGTGCCTCCAAGAGTGAGCAAGATAGTGAACTCTACAAACTCCAGAAGCGTCCTCCGGTTGGCAAACATGGCTCTGGGGAATCCCTTCCAGGGGAAAACCATGCAGAAATCTTTGCCCTCGGCCAATCAAACATGGGGACTCCCCGAAATGCAGGGTTTCCATGGGAAAACCAATTCGAAATGGAGGTTGACATGAGAAAATCATGGATCAAAGGGGAGATTTTCCACGTTTGACGATTGGGCCGCGCGCCTATATACGGCCTGGATGTATCAAGGTTTCAGCTTCGATTGGACGCCCCGGGCGTACCCTGGATACTTGCGGCAGGACAGGGGATAGACAGTGGATACCCAATCTGCCGTGACCGAATCAATAGTCTCCCAAGCCAATCGATAGGGGAACGCCGCTGAAATGCTTTGGTTAATCATCCTTAAGCCCGATACGCCGATACGGAGGCCATATTCTACGTTTGAAAAGTGGCGGAAACGGGAGGCCACTGTTTTTGGTCAGGACCTGCTGAACAGCCGAAGCTTCTGGACCGGAGAAGTCATCGAAGACTACATCTTTCATGTTGCTTGGTGTGACAGTTGATGTTAAAAGCGCCTGGTTCTCAAACACAAAGTCACTAACATGTTTGATTTTCAGTCCTTCCTTCGGATCATTGGATATTCTCTTTCATGGATGATTGAGATTGATTAAGTATCCCCTTCATTTCGATGACCATCCTAGTGACAAACACTCATGCGTGCCTTGCGTTGGGGCTCCTGACTTTGCGGGAAGTGTCAGAAGATGTCAGAAGTGCAGGAAGATATCAGGAACCAGATGAGATGCTTCAGCAAGACCAAGCAGCTCTTCAAACACCAATCAGAGAGGTTTCATTCGAAGATAAATGATCGTCTTGTGTCTTGATTTCATCACTTCTTATAGTCTTGTAATGAATGATCCTCAAATTATATACGTGTAGTTTCGTTTTTCCTGCAGGTTTGTTTTTTCTTGGCATGAAAGTGGCAAACATAGCTCCAAGCTCACCTTCCATACAGCCGAACCACTGCGAATAAGCGCCTGGCGCCGCCGAACCATGCGCTCCGCTGCGGATGTTCCCCTTCTGCCGCTGTGAAGATGGAGCCCCTGAGAGTGTCGCGCCATTGGAGGTCCGGTGTTGCGGTGCTCGGGGTCGAGTTGTGAAGCAGGCAAAAGTACCTTGAGTAACTCGGGAAGTGGTTATATATTTGCACATTTACCATCATTTACCTATACCCCAAATATAAAAAGTATTTTTGATACACACCAGATTTAATACCCTCCTTAGCCAGGTGTATGGCCGACCGACCCTGGAAGATTTTTCGGATGATGGACATCCGGGCAGATGCTCGGTGGAATGGGATGTGGAAGATTTTTTGGGGATTTCTATTAATTAGTAACTTTGTATAGGTATACTAGGTATACTAATATATGTATATATATATGTGTTATGCACATATAACGCCCAAACAAATATAGAGAAGTAGTTTACCACCACTTCAGTGGAATTTCGTTTTTTCTATTTTTTGGGTGCTGCTATGTAAATCTAGATGCACATGAATACCTGGAGCTCCCAACTTCAAACGGTCACTGGAGATGTTCACCTTATGATGGACGTTGTTCAAATCTAACGCTTCACTACTGGGATGTGCCCATCAGTCGGATCCCTCCTGGCAATCTTATCTGTGAAGTTAGTTGTTTGCTTTGCTTGGTGAATGGGTTTGAAAACACCGAACTGGAACTGGTGATACAAGCAACCAAACACTTGCAACCCATGTCGTTCGCCATAAAAGGAATATATAATCATTACCAAATTAGCTCAATGAAATATACTAAATGATACTGAACTGTGCATGCCGCAACACATGCCTGGTTGCCAACATTTTTTATTGTAAGCCTAACCTCGGGGGGACATATTACTCACTAAATCCTGGCAAGTACATGTTTTAGACATCAACCTTTGATAAGATATTGGTTTTCTTCAAAGATATACAATATATTAATATATTCATACATTGGTTAAATTAGGAACGCAGTGTTTTTTTTTGTTCAAGTATTTCGTGTGGTTTCCTGCACGTTGACCTGTAAACAAAATTCTCCGGACAATCGCCGTAACGATCGAACGGCTACTTGGAGGACATGGCAACCAGCCAAGTATGTTTGTTTTTCTCCCCCCAGAGGGAATATGATTTTCAAATACTGTAATCCATATACTCATATTCTCCATGGTGCTGGTATGTTTACCTACTCCATACATGGAGCACAATGAGCAGAGATTTTTCCGCACTATGTCCCCATTGTGGTTGGTTTATATTGGTCTACACCTCCATTTTTGTGTCAAGCCTGGATTAATAAACCCCCGGGCCCGGGCTGTTTAGTATTAGATTATCCTTATTTATAGGGAGAACCCCCGTAATTAATACACCACGGTTTGTTAATTCAGGGTATGATATGATCAACTAGAATACATACTTAGCAGCAATACTATATACATTGAATTACCACTATTTCTTATTTGCTATACATACATTACATTACGATTACAATGTTCATGTTGATTCACTTTTAAATTTACATTGCATGACATTACATTTTGCTGGTGGGTTTTTGCAAAGTGCAATACTTTTTCAAATTGCGCTCGGGTTGCGTTATGTTCAAACCTGTCCGTTTGTGTTTGGTGCCTCCAAAAAGTTTTACGTAAAAAAACAAAAAATGATACACATATTATATACACCATATTATTTATACACACACCATATTATATATATAACATATATATATGTGTGTGTTTTTTTATATCTATATAAATAATATATGTATATATATAATTATATATATATATGTGTGTGCGCATGGGTTGTGAAGGTATCATCATGTAGATTCCGAGGCCACGAAAACTTCGTGCAGCTTCCGGCCTCCTTCGAGGTGGATGACACGGCAGCGCTGCACGAGCCGCCGGTGATCAGCGCGCCGCTCTGGTTCTTGCCGCGTGGCGAATGACTTGAGTCCAGACCTTTAAGGAAACCATAGGAAACTTAAAAACAATACATGTTTCTATAAAATTTCTATAGTCTATACTGTAGGTGTTTCTAGATTGTTTGTACATTGTATGTTATTGTTTGATATTCTATAGTTTACAGTTTGATGTAGTTTGATATTGAATCTCTGGCAAGGATTCCGTTGCGAGCAGATGTTTTTTTTCCGTCAGCTCGGCGTCAGGCAATGCCCCGAGGAGCGGACCTTGCAGCGTGTATCAAAGGTCATGCTGTCGATCTACGTCAACGGCATGCGCATTCGTTGCTGGGCCGAGACCTGAGGGATTTCACCCTGGTAGAGGTCGGGATACGACTGGGATAGAAACTGGAATCTCGAATGGATAATGGGATATAGTTATGGTTATATATGGGTATGGATCAATACCTATAGATACATTTTTAGAGGGATGAACATCCATTTACCAGCTATTTTGATGTTCACCAGGGGTACAAGGTTTTGACACACTGCCATATAGGATAATGGGATAATTATCTTCTATATCCCATTATCATAATAGGCCCGATAATGGGATATAGCCATATATAGCTGACTGCAGTAACTAGGATTTCTTATGATCTCGGGCCTCTGAAAATAGGAGATTTACTGCAATTCATGGCCACGGCCGGGGCAAATGATCATCCGATGATGTAGTTGTGGACCTTGAGCCGGCGGCCATTGTCATTTTTTCAACAAACCACGGAACTTTCTTGGCGGCGAATTATCCAAGCCCACCCAGAGATCGCACTTTCCAAGCTGCTCCAGTTTTATAAAACTTGCATCCAAGAAATATATACTTTGACCATCTTTGATGTTGCGAAGTCTACTGGAAATACAGCAATTATCGTAAATCAATGGCCATAAATCATCATAAATCATAAATACCTCCATTTTAGGATCCTGAATTCCCATTGAAGAAATCAAGTCCTGATCCCAATGAATCCCCAAGGCTACCTGCAGGACGACCGCCCCGAACGGTCCCTGGCCTGATCACCCTTCGCGGTGGTACAGGTGCCGACGGTCTCCTTGATGTGGACCCTCCAGTGGTGTCAATCAGGGCAGGAAATCAAATCGAAATGAATGGGGAAATCATCTATGAAATCTGATGTAAACCTGCTATCTATTCAAATATCAAATCATTTCAGGATGAAAATGGTGATTCAATGGGATGTAAAGGTGATATTTCCTGCGGTGTAAGCAACAAACTTAGTGAATGAATGTAAATGTAACCAAAAAACATGGGAATTCGAATGTCATGATATAGGGAATAAGTAGTGAATAACCATCCATATTTGGAGAAAACCCCACTTTTTGAACGAATCGGTTTACCTTGCGGCAATCAAACATGGCACTTGGAAATCACACATAGATCTGAATGGAGGTTTGAATGGGAAAAATCACCTTCAAATTTTAGAGTGTGCAATTCATTTGGATAAATCATGAATGTTAGTAAGAGACTCATCCCCAACTGGCCGTATGCTAGCACCTATGTTCAGGTTATTGTTATGAGTTATGATTCAGCCAGAATCTCAGAATCATATATATATATAATTATATATATAAACTATATTTAGGTTCAACCAATGATATGTTTTTTTGATGGACATATGTTTAATTCTCTCTCATCAATTGTTATGACGATCTCTATGTTCAATCCAACCAGGAAGTGAATCAAAGCATATTGGTTCGGTTTTTACGGCATGTTCTGATTCCATAACTTGGTTTTCCCCTTTGCATCCCAAATCTTCCCTTGAAGACGCTGGGTTCTACCTGGGGGTGCAATTCCACTTAAGACGTGAGTCTGTGGCCATAATTCTAGGGGTATCCAAACTTATGGAGGTTGTTACCATGGTTAAATATTCAACAGCTCCTGCATGGTTCAAAGAAATGTTCAACCCCTGTGCTAAGCCATGGTTTAATGATGTTTCATGCTACAGGGCGGGGGATGTTTCTCCCTTCCCAGCTGCGTCCCAGGCGTGTCGCTTTTTTCGGACCGAGACGGACGATGACTTGTCGCAGCTGCGGCTGTTCAAAGTGGCAGATTTCCACCACGGCGTTTCGTGCCTCTTTGCGGCCCCTGGGCAGCTAGGGCCTGGCAGGTTCGACTGGTTGAGGTTGGAACTTTTCGATGAAGGGCGCCTTGAGTTATGACTGCCAAAGAGAGAAGAAAAGACATGGAAAGGTGATTTCACGTGCTGTAAGACAGCCCCCACGTCTCCAACATTATCCAAGCCACTATTATGAATTTCAAAAATCTATGACCCTAAACATGTGTGTATATTGTGTGTGTGCCACCCTTTCGAAAATCCATTTAGACAATGGGCATCATGATATTCCTATAGAAACATCTTCTGAGCCCAATGTAATAAGACAGTTTGAAACTATCAGTATTTTCCATTATCATTATGAATTTATCACCTTCCTTATCTGTTGGTGTTTCCTACAACGGTGTTACCCCCAAATCATCAAGTTTCATAAGATTTTCCATTATAAACTATAAACCATCCATTCTTGGGTACTCCCATTGATGGAAACCCCCATATATATAGAGCTAAGTCTTACTAATATTACGAACAGACCCCTTGAAAACCATGGTTTAGTAGGGAATTTCCATAGAATTGGGACCATACAATGGGTGTTTAATATTAAGATGGGATTCTCCAACTATCATGATGTGATGTGATATAAACATATGTAAAGCATATAAGATTTTTTGTTTTGCTTTATTTTGGAGGAGCCCCCATTGAAGCCCGGGAGCATTGTGGGATGGGAAAGGGATGGGAAACCCCGACATGGAGCTAAGTCCGTTTGAAAGTCGTGATTTTATAGTTGATTTACTTCTTCAAATGCTGATGTTCCATAGTTTTGTTATACCTAAGGCTAAGTCTTACTTTCTAAACGCTCAACGCTATCCCCACGTGTGTCCGCCAAGGTGTCCTCCTCCAATAAGGAGGAGGCCTTGAGGCAACGTGCCAAGTGGGTGGCGGCAACGGCCTGCGCCATACGCTTGTTGACCTTGTCCATTTTTCCGGTGCCCTGGCGGTTTCGCCATGGACAATCCCTTCCTGAATCGAGAAAATCCACGAAAAAAATGGTGAACAAATCATGAGAATAAATGGGAGATAACCTGTGTTGAACAGAGACCCACCAAAAGGGTGGGCAAGAACCTAGGATTTTCCATGGTCTTTTCTGGAGCAAAACGCAAGTTGATCGGCTATTTTGATGGATTTTGGCAGGCTGAGTCCAGTGTTTGAGAGGGGAGTTCAATGACAGATTCCCAAGGTTCATGGAGGATGCAATGGAAGAATAGGAGACCGTCATGGAATCCATGGCCTGGCTTGGGTATTTTATCACACATATAGCTATGGAACATGTCCTATTTATGATTCTGATTCGATTTACTTTTGTGGACGTAAAATTGATGATTTCCCGTAGCTGTATTAAATTCCAGAATGTTTTTTCCATATCCCATAGGATCCTTGTATGCTATATATGGTAACATTTACCATTAATATACCCCAAATGTTAGCATATATACCATACATGGATCCTATGGGTATAGGTATTTATCTTGATTGTCCGCCATCATGATTCTTGACCTCTGAAAGCCCTGACCCCCAAAGAATAGAATGCTTTATCAAGACCTATTAACCACCAACAACCACAATTTATGGGCTTGTGAACGAACGACATATATATATATATGTATGATTGCGGGCAGTCACCCAAATGGGTGGCTTTGGTTGAATTCCCGTGCGATTCATGACAGGGTGTAGCTGAACATGATGAATTTTCATGAATTTTACCCTCTGGTATACTAACACAGCTATTGAAAATGGTCATTTATAGTGGATTTCCCCATTAAAAATTGTGATTTTCCATAGTTATGTTAACGTTTACCAGAGGGTAATGAATTTTACCAGGCTAAAAATGGTGCAACGAATTTTGACCAAGGCCTTCAAAATCGTCACCCGCCCCACGGTCAATGCACCGGATTGGACTTCGACGCGGCTGCTGGCTGGTCACTTGTTACTCTTTGACAAGAAAGGCAGGCCCCGGTGGATTGATCGACCGGCTCAACCACTACCCTTGGCTTATTTAACATATGGAAAATGGTCCATTTACAGATGATTTTCCCAGCTAGAAACCCTCCATTTACAATGGGATTTTCCATAGCTATGTTAAATAACCAGAGGCTTATCATAAATATTGTTTTTTTTGGGGGGTTCGTGAAACATGATTCTTATTCAAAATCAGATCGTGGTATGTATAATATGTATAAATTCACATCTCTGAACTTCATTAAATGAATCTTCATGACATGTTTTTTTTGCAGCATTCTTATCAATAAGACAAAATGTAGTGTAACATGATGTTTACTCAAACTACATGGGCACAATTTTTATCCAAGGTCAAACTTAAAAGGCTTTAGCCGCCATTCTTTACATTCCATAGTTGCCTCCATATGCCTGGGCCAGGTGTCACGCCCTGCTTCGCCGAGCTACATGCGCCGCTGGCGGAGAAGACGGTGCTTCAGTGCTATGAAGACGAGAGCTGCAAGGCGCTGCTGATGCGGCTACGCATCGATGCGGTGACCACCGTCACGGTACCATGGCGGAGATGTCTTGATTGGGACAGGCAGGATCTGGGAAGACGGAGGTTAACGACCTATGTTTACTTGCAACTTGGAAAGGCATGGAAAAACTATTTTGGAGGTAAATCCCCTCAATTGCTGTGATGGTGAGGGCTATTTAATGTTGGGTTGACAAAGTGCAGTTTTCATGGTAGCCTTGATTAAAGCCCGTGGACTGTTGATCATCGGGGCAGTACCAGTGAAGCATATGATCACTATGTGGGGACCCCCCAATTTATGTATGAACCCGACATTATATGTGCAACCTTCAATAATTAAAAAGATGGAGGTTGAATCAGCAACAAACATGTGAGTTAGCCAGTTAAGGATTGAAATCACCCTATTTGGCTGATATCTTAGCTGTGATGTGTGACGTGGAGCAGCACTTGGGGGTGCAGTTGTGTTGTTCCCCACCTGCCAGGTGAGGGTTGTTAGATTTTATGTCAGTTGCCTCCTCCTCCTCCTGCCTCGTCCTCCTCTCGTCCTCCTCTCCTCCTCCTCCTCTCCTCCTCGTCCTCCTCGTCCTCCT
>Ga0126342_10003719_pt1 | contig 25491 bp, 23 predicted proteins | sample Cyp1metagenome_FD_92528 | JGI IMG/M metagenome (GOLD analysis project Ga0126342, IMG submission 92528) | Coral microbial communities from Lord Howe Island, Old Settlement Bay, Australia - Cyphastrea 1 metagenome | ecosystem: Host-associated > Invertebrates > Cnidaria > Coral ... | reverse complement strand
GGACGTGTTGACATACTCTCCAAAGGACAACAACGTCTGCAGGTTTCTTGGCAGTGTCACACCTTTTAAAACCCTCTTGAAAGTATCGCCAATGGTCAAAGTTTGCAGGCTCAAGGGCAATATCACACGTGCTAAACTATGATTAAAAGAACTGCCAACGGTCAAATTGCGCAGGCTGATTGGAAGTGTCACACCTGCCAAACTTTGGTTAAAGAGATGTCCAAAAGTCAGCGTCTGCAAGCTGCTCGGCAGTGTCACACGCGCAAGACTCTTGTTAAAATCACATCCAAAAGTCAACGTCTGCAACGTCCCTGGCAATGTCACGCGTGCTAAGCTGTGGTTAAACCTGTTTCCAAAGGTCAAACTCTGCAGGCTGCTTGGCAATGTCACACTTGCCAAACTCTTGTTGAAGTCACATCCAAAGGTCAACGTAAGCAGACTGTTTGGCAATGTCACGCCTTTCAATGGTTTATTGAAGAAAGTTCCAAACGTCAACATCTTCAGGCTACTTGGCAATGTCACATCTGACAAACTCTTGTTGAAACCACATCCAAACGTCAACCTCTGCAACATCCCTGGCAATGTTACACCTGCCAAACTCTGATTGAACGAATATCCAAAGGTCAACGTTTGAAGGCTGCTTGGCAATGTCACACCTGCCAAACTTTGATTGAACGAATCTCCAAAAGTCAGCGTTTGAAGGCTGCTTGGCAATCTCACACCTGCCAAACTCTGCTCAAAGTCACCTTCAAAGGTCAAAGTCTTGAGGCTACTCAGCAATGACATGCCTGCCAACTCAAAGTTCAGGTCGTGCACATGGGCCAGTGAAACAACTGTTTTTACAGCATTAAAATCTACAGCAGTGAGCCTGGTCGTCGTCTCGTTTTCTATGACTCTCTGGAAACTTTTGACAACCTCACAGAAATGCATTCGTTGGATGACGAAACTGATTTCCTCATTCTGCACTTGTTGCAGCAGTGGCTTGGAGCCCTCGAGGATATTGCAACCTGACATCAGCAGCAATTTCCTGCCTGGTTTCAGGCCGATCTTCTCTGAAATGTACGTGTATACATGTTCGACGGTTGCATCATCATCAACCTGCAGCTGAAATGTTTGTCCATCCAATCCCTTGATGCTCAATGAAGTCAGTTCCACTCTTGGTTCAGCAGGCGCACATGTCTCCACAACACGCCGCCTCAGATCTGATCTTGTAATTATCTTCCAGGGAAGCTGCACTCACGGAAAAGGGTTTGAAACACGATGTTACCATCATTCCAAAGAATTAGATTTTAATCGAAAGCGGTTTATAAGTCAAACTTCCGACAATATGGTCAGATGAAAAGCAGAGATGGGAAGAGTCAGAGAAGAGAAGGGAAGAAGAAAGAAGATCAAAGAAGAGAAAGCCAGAAGAAAGAAGATCCAGGTGCGTGAAAAGGTAAGAAAGTCGCGCAACACTGTGTTTTTCGGACCACTTTTGGAAGTTGCGATGTCGAAAAAGTGCACGCCGTTGTGGCGCAAAGCACGTAGCCAAGTCAAAATGTACAAAACACACCATGCTCGGACCACTTTTGGAGGTTCGGATGTCGAAAAAGTGCACGCCGTTGCGGCGCGAAGCACATTTCCAGGTCAAAATGCTAAAAGCACGACATGCTCAGACCACTTTGAAGGTTCAGATGTGGTTTTTGCGTGGCAGGCGCAAGGGATTGCGCACCTTGCGAAAAGTGAGCAAAGAGTGAGGGTTTTGTAGCATGTCCAAAAACGATGGCAGGTGTGGGACATTTGAAGAGGATGTGCAAAGATGCATTTCGCGTGGCAGGCGCAGTACAAGACATGTTCATCAGAGCTGTTAGGAGGTCCGGGCGCTGATTTCCTGAGAGGGGTTGCATTTTGGAGCATCAGATCTTCAAGTTTGCAAAGATGATTTTGCGTGGCAGGCGCAGCACTTCGCACCTGGCATCACTTTTTCGTGGCAGGCGCAGTACTTTAGGCAGATGGAGTGGAAAAATCGCAAAACGCATTGGTACAAGGCCATCAGCGCTGCACTTAACATTCCATTTTTGAAGGAAGTCTCGCAGAATTGCTTTTTTTTAATGTTGTCAACTTGGAAAAATTGAGGAAGTCTCGCAGAATTGCTTCGTTTAATTGAGGAAGTCTCGCAGAATTGCTGCGTTTTTGATGTTGTCAAGCTCAAAAACTGAGGAAAAGTCTCGCAGAGACAGATAGATAGATAAACAACTACATCTACCACTACTACTACACTACTACTACAGCTACAAATACAAATATACTACGCTACATTACACTACATTAATTACACTACAATACGCTAATTACATCTAATTACACTACACTACACTAATTACACTACAACAACAATAACTACTACTACCACAGCTACAACTACAAGTACACTACATTACACTACACTACACGAATTACACTGCAGCACACTACAACTTCAAATACAACTACCACTACAACTGCACTACATTCCACAACACTGCACTACACTACACTAATTACATTACATTACATTCTATTCCATTCCATTACATTACAAGTACAACTGCAACTGCGACTACAACTAGAACTGCCACTACAGTACACCGCACTACGCTGCAGTACACTATCTAATTACACTACATTGCACATCATTGCACTACAACTACACTACTTTACAATACACTACACTAGACTACACTACACTACACTATACCACACTACAGCACAGAACACTACAGTACACTACACTACACTAATTACACTACACCACAACTACAACTGCAGCTGCACCGACAACTGCAACTGCACCTACAACTGCAACTACAATTACAACTACCACTACAGTACGCTGCACAACATTACACAAACTACATTACACTACAACTACATGTTTTTTACACTACAATACCTTAGACTACCCTACACTATACCACACTACAGTACACGACACTACATTACACTACTACACTACATTAATTACATCACACCACAACTAGAACCGCAACTGCAACTGCAACTGCACTACACTAATTACACTATATAATTACACAACATTACAACTACAACTCCACTACACTACGCTACAACTACAACTACAACTGCACTACAACTACATCCAGCAGTTGTGGTGAGGTGACCACTGCAACCACTCCAAAAAGCACAACTCCAACCACCTTGCGATCCACGAGTGGATTCGCTCTTCCATCCATCATTCACAACAGCCAACCTCTCCTATAGGTTTCCTATTTTTGAAACTTCCGCCACCGCCTTGTGCGGTACTACTGGTAAACACGTCGATTATTGCATGTACAGCAGCAAGTTGGACTATTTCAGCGTGTAATTCGAGAAAACATGTCCGCAATTACCTATGACCCCGAAGAGATAGAAACCCTAGTAACATCCTAGTAAAATCCTAGTAAAATCCTAGTAAAATCCTAGTAAAATAGCATCAATTCATGATAATTCACATTCCCAACACATTCCTATCTTTTGAATTCTTTTGGGGCTTGCTATGTAAGGACTATAAAATTGACCAAGCCGAGCAACCGCTTGGCACTGCCATCGGTCTCCATGGGTTGGAGAAGTGGCTTCCCTACTTCCGCTATTTTGTACACCGACTAACCATCATTCCAGTGACTATTGTTACTACATCTTACCATTATCATAATGATAAAGCTATTGAAATCAAAAGAATACTGATCTTGGCCATACCAAAATCAACTGTCTTGCAAAACTTTTTTGGTGTGAGGATATCCTTCTTTGTCCTCCTGATGTTCGGATGCTTCATATACCATGGCTCAGCTGGCAAGGTCTCCAAACACTAGAATTGTTTAGCAAGGTCTAGTAGCAGAGCATCACGGAGAAGTTGAAACCAACACCTAGATCACCTAGTGGTGGGATTCATTCATTCGATTTGTTGCGGTCAAGGCTTTTGGATTAATCTGCACAAATTGTTGCAGGCACTTTGGCCTGAAAGGAGCCTGCGGAAATGCTTTGACGCGAAGCCACATGTGGTGCCCTCACTTTCCTCATCTTTACTCGGTATCATCACTGTTGTACTTGGGAATGTTCCTTCAATTTTATGGAAAAGTTGGAAAAGGATGGAAAAGGGAGTTCCTACAATACAGTGCCTCTAGTTTCTGTCACCTAGCTTACTCCATGGTCCATTTTAGAGAAAAAAATCCCAAGGATGCTATTTGAGATACCAGGTTCAACCTGCAGCAAATACCCAAAGCGATCTAGGCTCCCTGTCATAGGCATCGTTTGATGGCCAAGCTCATGCATCTATGAAGAAAGTGATTGTTTTCGTATTTCACCGTATTTCCTACACATTGATCCATTCACAAACCCTTCACCCAAGGGGCTACTTCCACTCTCAAGGATCCCATTGGGGATGGGTCAATGCCAATTTTCGGCAGTTTTGGAGGGACATCCAGCTATACCAGCTATCTTTATGTTCACAAGCATCCCAGGCTATTGATCCTAGCTGAAAACCCCCCATACTAATCATACTAACGGGACCGTCACCCACGTGTGGTTGGCCGACATTGAGGCCGCATAAGACACAAGATGCTGGATTCTTCCAAGCTTGTCGAAACCACCCATACAATGGATCTATGATCTATGCACCCGAAATGAGACGGGGACTGTCAGGGGGGCCTACCTGGCCTACCTGTTGTCCAAGTCTCTGGGAGGACTGCTGAGCTTCACGGTCTTCTCCTCCTTCTCGTCATCTGCCAAGGCTTTGGTTCTGGCGGCCACTGGGGAAGGCAGCAAGGGCTTGTCGTTGATCATATGCCTCACGACGTACCTGTGAAACGCCAAGGGTCAACCGGTTGGAGAAGTTGATTGGGTGAAAGAAAATACCACGACCAGACTCTGGGAAAGTCATCCTAATTCACCAAAAGGTCGGCCAGCGTCGCAAATTTGAAGATATCCAAGGCTAAGGTATTAAACCCAGCTAGGACCCTCAGATTCCCACAAAGTGGTGCCCTCTACTTTGCTAGTTAATATATGTTAATATAACATAATAACTATTAATAACTTAAGTCATGTGTTGCACCATGAGTCAATGGGCTTCGGGGGGCACTTAGGGCCGGGCCCCAGATGACCCGTGCGCCCCCATGGCCTGTGCGCAGCGATGGCCCGTCTCAGATCCGTCTCAGTTCTACGGAGGGATTTCATCTCCTCGTGCACACGCTCTTCGAAGGCCGCCTCGTCCGAGCCTAGGGCGTCGCCATCCATCTCCTGGATATTTGCGGTGAAGATCCGAAGATTTTTGGGAGAAATATTGGGATTTCGTGATTTGACCATCAAAATCGAGGATTTTTTCTATCACACTGGTGACTATCTGTCAAATAGGCTTTGTTGAAAGAATGGGGAAGCCCCAAAAAATGCAATGTTTGACAAGGAAAATGATGGTAAACCATAGGATTTTGGGGTATCCTATTTTCAGACAAATCCATTTGGGGATGTAAGCAGCGGAAAAACAAAAGTGGATACAACTAACATAAAGCCAGGACAAAATTGGGGATGAAACCATTAGGATTAAAAGCTGGGAACTCATCAGCAAGCACGGGGATGAAAAAAATTATGAATACCTTCAGCTTCCAAAGGATTTGGGTCGCCACCCAAGCCCGAAGCCATTGCATGAACTGGCACTGTACCACACTTGAACCCCCAAAAAAAAAGTCGGGCAGTGTTCCTCCAGCTTGCCACCAGTGAGTGACCCATGTCGCTCCAACTTCACCTCCAGGTTCTCGAAAATGCTCCGACATTCCTCCTCCGTGCGCGTCAGGGTGACGTTGCGCTGCTCCTCCTCCGCTAGACGTGCGTGATTCTCGGTACCTGGGCCCGACATGACCAGCCGGCCCCACCCTGATATGCGTCAAATATAGGGGAAAAATGGCGATCGTCACCTGAAAATATGGAAATTATTGGGAAGAATAGGTGAAGGATGGGGGTGTCACCCCTCTGGTCAACCGAAAGATCAAGCAAACAACGAGTGGGCAAAGGATACTAATGCACAACCAGGTTCTACAACCCAAGACACCAATCCAAGAGAACCGACATTAAATTGGAACTGCTGACTCAACCGCTCACTGGTTCTCAACATCTCAAGAACCCTAAGCAACTTGAGGCCAAGGGGTAAATGGCGAAAGCTAGCTGGCAAGGTAAAGGGAGAAGGAGGCAGGTGTGGCGAAAGCATGGTGTGTGAGGAATGGGGAGATACGTGGAGATTAAGACACAAGTTGTTGGAGATGCGAAACAACGGCAGCCTTTGCATCGAAGATGACAACAGTGACATGCTATCGAAGCTGCGGTGATTATGATGGCGTGCTGTGGACGATCCTGACGATGACTGCGACGATATGGTGATGGTCCAGGGGTGGATTGAGCCACAGCAAAACTTCTGCCAAACAAGCCAGCCGGGGGACTAATTAACTGCTAACTGTTAAGCTTCACGCAATTGGCGATTCCAGCCCCTGCCAATACCTTGCTAAAGAGGGGACTTCAGCTAGCAGAAGCTAGCTTTCGTGACAACACTCATCAGGATGTTAAATTTCTGGTCCCAGAAGTTGTGACGCACAAATTTCGTGACATCCTCAACCAAGCTGCTCTCTTGCCTCAAGAGCTCTTCTTGTGCGACAAGTTCCTGTCGCAAAATCGCCATCTCCTGTGGAAAAGAAACAAAACGTCGCCGATTAAATTGATTAAATCGTTGAATCTCAATCATTTGAACATGTTGCGGGTCTCAATGAATCAGTAGAATCTTGAAAATTGATATGGCTGCTAATCCATACGCATGCTTGTTTGGTCCATTCTTCCATGCATCTTGCGTTCTGATCCAATCCTTTTCCTTTGGTTGCTAATCGATTTGAAATGTCCAATCAGTTTCGGCAGGGAGAGTGATGGGGCTGGATGCAAGGCTCAAGCAGAGATCGAATCATGGTGACATCTGCAGTTGAGATGTGGCACACAGCCGCTTCGACCTTCTGGGTCTGGGGACATACCTTATGGTTACCCCAAAAGAGGATGACTTAAGTGACTTCACTGCAAATAAACATAAAGCATCCAAATCTTCCAAAATTATCTAAAATCCATTGGGCTGGCCATGCCATTTTCACCCAAACCTGCAGACCCCCACTCGTCTCCTCCTCCATTTTCGCCCTTCCCTCTTTGGCTTGGAGATGTTTTGCTTCAGCAGCCGCCCCATGCGCCTCGGCCTGCTGACACCGTTCCTCCCAGCGCTGCCGGTCTTGGACCTTCGCGGCCACATCCTGCTGCAGCGACTCGAGCTCTTGCGCTCGCTGCTCCGACTGCTGCTGGTAGGCCACACCTCAATCCGTGCCATGCTTAGAGAGGTGATTCGTATTCAGGACATGCCAAATTACCCAAATTCTTGGATGATACCGAGCTGATTGCCTATTTCAATCAGAAAGAGAGTCTCAAATATAGCATAGCTGTCACGTCTCCCAAAAGAATCGCAGGAACCAAATCTGTGATTCCTTTGTAGCACCGCACCCATGGATCCATCCGAAAATTGTCCGAACATCAGCTGCCCTGTTGTGCCAAGCTGCCCTGTTCTTTGTGGACTATCAGCTCAGCTATCTCAGCCTTGAGGCGCTGCTGTTCAAGGTTGGCCTCTCCTCAGGAAAAATGCTGGGAAATCAGTGGCTTCGGGTCCCCTGAGGCGATTTGCTGAGACTCTGAGACTGTTCAAGGTGAAGACACGAGTTAGCTCATCTAAACATACACATTCATTCCGTGCTACCTGGGTGCATCTTACTCAAAACAAATCCCAGTCTCTGCTGCATTCATGATGTTCCTCTTCCAGTCTTCCAGCCCAGCTCAGGGTTTCTTCTTGCACCGAACGTTCCTCTTCCAACTGGCGTAGACTGGACAGGTGAGCGTCCTGCCGACCGAGCAGCACATAGAGAAAATGTCTCTTCACAAAGCGCCAAAGGTTCTGAAGTGAATCGACATCAAACCATTCTCTACGGCAAAAAAAAACAATCACCCCCCACAACTGTCGTTCGATTTTTCAAATACGCTCGTGCACAGCCAATCAGTTATAACCGCAGGCCTCTCTAAGCCGTTCTATCCACTCTGCCGTCAACCCGGCCATTCCCGTGGCCGCACCATGCGCCTCGGCCTGCTGACACCGTTCCTCCCAGCGCTGCCGGTCTTGGACCTTCGCGGCCACATCCTGCTGCAGCGACTCGAGCTCTTGCGCTCGCTGCTCCGACTGCTGGTAGGCCAGACCTAAATTCGTGCGCCCATGTCCACAGCCACCATGTTCAGAGGCAACATGGTTGGAGAGCACCGGAAGGGAGCGTACACCATGCTTTGTATGATACTGCACTGGTTACCATCCGACTTTTTGCATTTTTTTGCCTGCCAAGCTGCCCTGTTCTTTGTGGACTATCAGCTCAGCTATCTCAGCCTTGAGGCGCTGCTGTTCAATGTCGGCCTCTCCTCAGTCAGGAAAAATGCTGGCAAATCAGTGGTTTCAACTAGTGTCATTGGGTTGGTTTGACAGAACTGTTGACAGAACTGTTGCAGTCCCATCCGGTTTTATCAGAAAATGGTGGTCATACAGTACCTAAAGAGAGAGAGAGAGAGGGAGGCATGTGTACAAATGAAAAAAATGAATGAATAAATAAAAATAAATACTGTAAATAAATAAATAAATAAATATATATATATTGTGTGTATATACGGATGTGTATTATATATATACACACATACACATATGAGATACATGTATATGGTACAGTATATGTTTCCATATGTTTCCCATATTCTCCCATGCCATAAGTACATCTAACCAAAAACAAATCCCAGTCTCTGCTGCGCTCATGATGTTCCTCTTCCAGTCTTCCAGCCCAGCTCAGGGTTTCTTCTTGCACCGAACGTTCCTCTTCCAACTGGCGTAGACTGGACAGGTGAGCGTCCTGCAGGCCATGCCCAAAAATTCTGCCGCAGTATTAAACCAACTTTTTACCACCATGAGTTCTGGCCACAAAGTAACGTCCAAGGAATTTTCTGATCGGAAGTGAATAAAGTGATTGAGACTCTGCAGCCCCAAGTGGATTGAGTACCAGTTATCTACAACCCCACTAGTCGCTCTATTTCAAGGCAAGGCCGATGCCGTGGCGGTTCATGCGAAGCGGCTAGTCAACTTACTATTCCTGGTAAGTCATTACGGGGTCATCGTTTTGGGTTTGCTACACACAAATCCCTTTGTCAAACTGTAAAATTCCAAAAAAACATTAGTTGTGTGCTGGTTTTGTTCGTTCCCCACCAGTCCGGTGAGGGTTGTTAGTTTTTATGTCAGCTGCCCTTCTCTTTCTTCTCCTTCTCCTCCTCCATAACTCAACTGCAAGCGCTAGATCACAGCGTTACCCGCCGGACACAAACAGCAAGCTCAGGAGCAGAGTGATCCCCGCCGGACCTCAACTGCAAGCGCTAGATTGCAGTGTTCCCCGCCGGGCCCGAACAGCAAGCTCAGGATCAGAGTGATCCCCGCCGGGCCTCAACTGCAAGCGCTAGATCGCAGTGTTCCCCGCCGGACCCGAACAGCAAGCTCAGGATCAGAGCGTTCCCCGCCGGACCTCAACTGCAAGCGCTAGATCGCAGGGTTCCCCGCCGGACCCGAACAGCAAGCTCAGGATCAGAGTGTTGGCCGCCGGACCTCAACTGCAAGATAGATGCCAGATAGAATGCCAGAATAGATGCCAGATAGAATGCCAGAATAGATGCCAGATAGAATGCCAGAATAGATGCCAGAAACAATGGCAGATAGAATGTCAGAATAGAACATAGAATAGATGTCAGAATATATGTCAGACACTGTCAGAATATATGCCTTGAAATGCCATGATGGGGATCACTCCAAGTAAAGTAATTTTTGGGTTTGTCTTAAAGGAGGGTGCCCCAAAATCCAATGATAATGTCTTTCATATATTGGACACACCTAATTTGACGGATGGAATGAGGTTCAATAGATGAAATCCTCATGTTGATGGTTGAATCGGTAAAATCCCCAAGTGCCATCATGTCATACACCAAGCTCATAGTAAAACCTTATATATAAACTTATAAATCTCAAAACCTCATGTTGATGGTTAAACCGTTAAACCCTCTTTGTCACTTGGAAAATGGAAGGGATGACTCGATGACTTCTGAACCACCGCGACAATCCTCATCCAGCCGGCATTCCTCCTCCAAACTCAGTCGCTCTTGCAACGCCAGCGCTACCTCCGAGGCCTCTCAAGAGTCTCCATCGCGATGCGGACAGTGGTGAAAAAAATATGCTAAAATCCTCATCAAACCTCCAACATATGAAAGTCAAGAGGGATTGAATAAATTTAATATGTGTTAATCATCTCAAAGATTGTTGACTTCTTGAACGTAAAAATATCTGAAGGCACCTCTTAAGATAGAAAGGCAAGAAGTCTCAATGACAGATTATCTTCGCTTGAAAGGAAGGACTTGTTGCCCAGCGGATGTGGTGCTCTCTTTGAAGTCATTCTGACTTGAAGCACATTCTCTGAAGGTTCCTTGTTTTCTTTCCTTTTTTCTTTTCTTTCCTTTCCTTTTCTTTCCTTTTTCTTTTCTGTCCTTTTCTGTTCTTTTCTTGTCTTTTCTTTTGTCTGTTCTTTTGTCTGTTGTTTTCTGCTATTTTCTTTTTCTTTTGATCGTTATTGTCATTGTATTTTTTTCTTTTTTTATGTCTTTGATTTTCTTTTCTTTTCTCTTCTCCACTCTTGATTCTTGCCCACACATAGAGTATACCGACCGGGTGAAAATGGGACGTTAACCCGACAAACCGCCTGGTGATTGAAACAAGAGGCCATAGGTTTATTGAAACAGCAGAAAGTGCGGTTTAAAACCAGAGGGGGCCGTCAAAGGATTCAACGGATTGGTGAAGGGATGGTTAGAAACACCATTTTGGAGAATGATTCTCAATCGAAAGTTGCAAGTCTTCAGTGAACGGATCCAATGGAATCCTGTCCAATTTCTTCGGGTAAAACATCGACCTTTATGAGGTTGAAGGAAGTGGCACCCAACACTGCCTGTCCAATTCTCGGGAAAATTTCGAGCCATCCTAAAATAAAGGTGCCCCCAAATCATCCATTTTAATTAGTAGGATTTTACCCCCATTTATGGAACCCCCATCTTGAACTGCAAAGCGCTCCAGTGCTCCCGGCAACAGCTCTACATCTGCACCAAGCCTCAGTCATTTGGCCCATCTCGGATTCCTGCAGTTTCAGACCTCGGTGCCGGGCCAACCGAAAAAACCTGAAGCTCGCCCAGCACCAGGACGGGATCCGACTGGAACTTGGGTCCATGACTAAAATGGGTACAGTACCCAAAACTAGGAGTGCTTACTGCAATGACTAGTACATCAGCCAATCGAAATGTTTGTATTTTGACCCTCGCCCACATCAAAAAAAGTACCGACTTTTGGTGGGAAGATTGGTAATGCCCACGCTGGTGAGCATGATTTCCAAGAATTAGTTTGAGGGAACATTTTACAGGAAGCGCCCTTCATGACCATGGTACAGACCTATCCTTTTCCTACGTGTCCATGGCTAAAAACCTACGGTTGTTCTGTATATATTCCCTTGACATCCCAATCCCAATGATCAGCCCGGCAGCAGAATAGTTTTAGGTCGAGCCACGTGCACTTTGCTCGGCAAGCTCCTCTAATGAACAGATCTACCCACCATCCCCAAAATTTGTTGCTTGACTCTGAGAATCACATAGAATCACTACTTTTGAGATGTGGTCTTCCAACTTCCAACTCATTGCAGGGTCACACTACTAGTTGGAGCAGTATTCTAAAGCAACTCACGGTAGTCAAAACCTTCCATATGCCACCTCTCTTCCTATCTATGCTGTAAGACGCTTTTTTTTCGACAGAATCTCCCCCATCTCCCCGTCTCGTTCCTCCGTCAGGGCAGCGATCTGCTCCGACCGTGCGACATCGGCAGCCATCTCCGCCAGATGCTGCAGCTCCTCTTGGGCTGTCACCAAGCTACTCTTGGCTGCTTCCACTTGAGATAACCTGAAAGACACCGGGGAAAACATGGGAAAACAACAGACCAAAAGTGGCTGATACCTAAAGACAGCTGGCAGTTCCGATATTAGTTTGCCACGGGGAACTCAAAGACTATCTACGGAAACCTACACCTCTCGCCCAACAAGCCAGCAACTTAACTCCCCCTTCCTTCTACGATTCTGCAACCTGTGCAATGTTACAAGGTCAAATCCAAAACAACTGGAAATTCTGCAAAGACACACTGCCGATACCTGCTTGTCTTCGGGCTCATGGGCTACCTGCTTGTCCTCGGGCTCATGGGCTACCTGCTTGTCTTCGGGCTCATGGGCTACCTGCTTGTCCTCGGGCTCATGGGCTACCTGCTTGTCCTCGGGCTCATGGGCTACCTGCTTGTCTTCGGGCCCATGGGCTACCTGCTTGTCTTCGGGCTCATGGGCTACCTGCTTGTCTTCGGGCTCAATGGGCTGATTGGGTTCACTTTCAGCTCCAATGCTCCCTTTTCTCTTCCGATGCTCAAGGACATGTCCTCATGCTCAGCTACAAGAAGCCATGATTCAATGGAAGTTGATTTCCTATACAAGCGACTGGCCAATGCAACAGCGGCATTCGTCAACTTGAGTAGTTTCCCTGGTCTTGTGTGTCCATGCGAAGGCGGTATGAACCAAGAAAAGCTCCGCTCAAATGTTGGTAGTACATCCTTTCCCCTCGGTATCTGAGAAAATCTCATATGATGTTTACTTCATGTTAGTTTTTTGCGCTTTTCTTCGTTTTTACATACCATTCTTTTTCAGGCATGAAACCCCTCCCAAGTTTCAGCCACAGCGGCGGCTGGATTTCATGGCCACTGAATGCATCTCGCTCAAACGATTCCTGGATAACTCACGAGGTTTTTCATGGAGATGCCATGCCGTCCAGAAACTTTAGGAATCGATTGGCTAAGTTTCTAGATTTAGACGTCATACTTACAAATTGTTTTTTTAAGTCAGGACATGCTTATAATTGTATATGGAAGTCCGTCTTTAAGTTGTTAACCCCTTTTGTTCTATGGGATAGCTCAAGATCTTTTCAGGAGGGAAGGGATTGCAAGCCGTGTCTTCTAGGAGACTGAAACCCCACAGTCACTTTTCTTGGGTTAAAGAAGTACCCCACAAAATAAGTTTCAGTATATCTACTACTGGTATACTGTATCAAGGACTTACAGGCCGATATACATAGTGGTATTTTCGTGATGTTATCATAGTAAATCAAGGTATTATGCACCATGGAAACATATAATATATTGGTTGAAGTATGTTTGTGGGACGTGTATCTCTCCTACTATGCAAAATGTCAAGGATTGAACCTCTGAACTGTCTAATTTTGCTGCGTACCCCCTTTGACGAACAAAGTTCACATTTTTTTTGCCATCCCCTATGTAATTTATCAACCAGGGTTTCTTGAACCCTCTATGAATGAAGCAACCAATGGAAAGAGGATACATCACATAGTCTGACACATCTGCATCAAATCTTCATAATTGGTTACTACCAGTTGGTTGACATGCTCTGCATTACCCTCTGGTAATTTAACACAGCTATTGAAAATGGCCATTTATAGTGGATTTACCCATTGAAAATGGTGATTTTTCATAGTTATGTTATTTTACCAGAGGGTACCATTTGTGATTGTGACCACTTATCATTGCAACATGTTTGCGGATAGCCGATAACAGGTTGTTACCATGAAACTGGTTGGTGGTTGAGCACTGGAAAAATATCCTCGTCATTGGGGATCGTCAGCCCCAATATCGCATGTCTATTTGAAATCACCAACCATGTTTTGCGTGATGATAAGGTGTGACATGATTATTCCTATTGGTTGCTACAATAGTGTTCTTACCATTGATTACTTTTGCTATTGTAGCAAACAGCAAACCCCCAAGAAAAAGATCGACAAATAAAATCATTCGAAAAATGGTGAAAGATGATCAAATGGAAGCTAAAATCGACATTTTCATGGTGGTTTCCATGGGTTTTCCATGGTTTTCCTATAATTATGGCGACGCATCGCAGCATCATCCGCTCCCCGTCCTGCTTGCCCGGCTCCGCGCCGCATGGCCCGAGTGGCCGGACAGCGAGGCCCGTGGCGCCGACGGCGACAGCACCGAGGCCCGCGGTGCAGCCTGGGGTGATTCATGGTAACCGATAGTTATTTAGAAGGTGATGGTGGGTATCAATGGGTATAAAATAGTCATTTAATGTTATGTAATGTTTAATGTTATATTTATATGAATTTATATGTACGTATGTAAACCACTTCCTAAACGATACTTAGCTAACTTACATCGGAAATCCTCACTACCGACAGGGGACGACCCTAATTTGGGCCTGACATGAAAATGAACAGGTAACCCTCGGGATAAAATGGATTTGAAATGATTCGCCTCTGGTAGTTGAACTATGCTCCCAGTGAATTTTGCTGGACCTGCACCTCTCTTTTCACCGGTGTTTTTCATGCCTAGGCGCATTGGTTTCGTCAGGTTCCACGGTTTCCACGGTTTCCACCGACTCCACATGGATCTGGATCTTTGCATCACCCTGGTGGGGCTCCTTAGGCGCATCTCCTTCTTCGTTGATGGGGACCATGGCTTCCCATCGACATAGAATACGCTCCAAACAAACAAGGCTTGAAAATCATCCCTTCCAACTTTCGATTTCCAGCATATCAACCATTTGTAATTTTTAGACCATCAATCAATCAGTCATGTCAATCAACCAACCAATCAGTCAATCAATCAGTCACATCAACCCCACTGGTGAATTTTCCAGCACACCATGTTGGATTCTCGTGAAGGTGCATTTGATATGCTGCTTGAACTGCTGACACCTGGGCCCAAAGACTTCACAGATATGGCGGATCTTGAGCCGATGTGAGTATGTGTGCAGTGTGGATGGGGCCACGGGATGTATTGCATATATCTAATTATATTACATGACTATAATTATACTTACACATATACATATACATATACAGATATGTATATTACAGTATAGAGAGAGAGAGAGATTGTTCCTCTCTGTCCGTTTAGGTTTCGCTTGGTCCATTTGTTTCGAGAAAACTTAAGCATCCAGGCATCCAAGCTCGGGGGATATTTGCACTCAGGATCCAATGAAAGGTTGCTCCAACCCATCATAGGTACGGTATGGATTTCTTCCCCCGCTTGATCTGCCCATTTCCCCCCTTTCTCTGGGATCTCTTGGCTCAAGCTTCTCATTGCAGGTTGGACATTCATGAAGAACCAACCAATGAAACATCTTGAAACCACTGACCAAGTACATTGGTTTATATCCATTGATATTCCTATTCATTTTGTCTACATTGCATATTCCCAATTAATGTTGATAGATTCCTCACTTGGAGATTTCGGAAAAATATCCCAAATCATCCAAATTAGACCAGTTTTAAACTGATGGTTTCGGGGATCACTTTAGGAAAACCTCACCAAAGCCACATCTGCTCCCACCTCTTCTCTTGGGCTGTGACGCCTGATCACTTGGAAACAATCCCGCAACATCTTTGGGAAAAGGTATAAAATTGAAAAACATTTTGGGATACATCATTTGGGGGTCAACATGTTCAAATTGATGGAGTGTTATAATTTATCCAACTTGTTTAAATGACACAATGCCAAAAAGATTACAGTATATACTGGATATTATAGAATCATATAGAATCATAATTTAGCCAATTTTGGGGATATGTGTTTTCTTATATATTGACCCATCCCGTTTGAGTAATACATAGATCCAAAATCAAATGTTGATTTATGGGTCCCCAGGCCTCTCAGAGGAGACGCATAGCCTGACCCATTCCCGAGCCCCGCAGCCTCAAGTGCATAACCCCCACTCATCCGTGGATGTTGCTTGATCTACTCATGCGAGAGCATTTTCTCAGGCGGGAAATGATGTTCACAGCCTGTTGGGATAGTCGCGTCAGTACTGGGATGGGATGGTTTACTCATGTTTACCAGAGATGACCCAAATCTGCAGTCCTTTTGAAGCTTGAATCTTGACCCCCATGACGTCACGTAGGTTCTGTGATTTGCTGCTAGCATGACCTTCTACGCAGGTTCTTCAGATGTAGACACCTGGGACCATCCTGCGGTAGCAGTCTTAAGCTCAAAAATAGTTGGTTGGTGTCATCCACTATTTGAAACCACCAGCCAGTTACGATGGTATGTCCGTTTCGCTTCATGTCTGTCCATTTGCAGATGTGTCGTTGGAGCACAAGGGTCCTGAGTTGCAAAGGGCCTGCAGGACAGAAACTGACCATAACGGCAATTGAAGGCAAGTGATCAGCGAGGCTCAAAGGTGACAGCTGCCAAGCCCGGCAAACCTCATCCGAAGACTATGTTGTCTTGGCTTGGAGGACACATATAAGAGCAGGTGGAATCTCCAGTGATCTAGCATGACCAGCTGTCACTAAGAAAAAAGATCTATCCCAAAAGGGTTTTATTCTCCAGCCCACCAGATCCGACTACCAAAGGCATCTTATGGGTCGTCGGAACCTCCGCAGAAACATGCTTCAAAAGTTGCCCATCTTCACTATTCAATGGACATATAATGACATATATACAGCTGATGTTTATCACAACATTGTTACCTTGGGATCACCCGATCGACTCCGCTGTGTGCCTTTTTTGATCCTCTTCTCGCCTCTTCTCCGCTGGAAGCAGGCACATCATAAGGCCCGGGAGAGTACAGCAGGAGAAAATAATCTATGGCAAAAACAGCCCTCAACAACCAAGGTTCTTCCCCCTCCCACCTTCGCTCCCCCTGGAGGCTTCCCAAGATGCGCGCCAGCCCATGGTCTTTGCCAACGCATGCCAACGCTGTCGGCCCCACAAAGTCCCTCATCGACCAGTTCCTACAGCCCCTCCTGGGTGACTTTCAGGGACCCCACTCACAAGAGCCGAGTGGCCGTCAACAGCACCAAACCCTCAAGGCTCACCTCAGGAAGCCCGGCTCAAACTGGGCCAATGAACCAATCATTGGATGGTCATGAATAAAACGCCCTTAGCTTGTCCAATTTGGGTGTTGCGATCTGTGGCCAAGCCGTGAACCAAAAAATGCAACCTCATGCATGGTCCAAGAGTGAATGTTCGTCCAGGGTCTTTGTCCCCATCAGTTCTGCTTCGGAACCCGTCAATGGCCGCCGCCATGGTGAGGAAACTTTTTTCCAGAGTAATGGTGGCTGAGCAGATGACTGACAAAGTTTCATCATGTTAGGAACCCCAAAAAATATACAGTATAAGTTTCTTCCTAGTACTTGATGTCATAAATGATCTTTACTGCGCAGTTTCCAGGTTCGCAAATGTTCCATCAATCTATTGTGGAGGTGTTGCAACCAGAATGATCAGCTGCAGGTTAAGTGGTGATTTAGGGATGCGGCGCTGTGGACTCCTTGGGTAATCCTTGATTAGGACGGTTGTTGGATTCCATCGCCGAAAAAAAAATACTGAGTATCTCGAAGTACCCATATCCCTTGGTTTTCTTCCTCGAGTGGATCCGGAATATGGAGGGCTGTTATCTTTTATACATAGTTGCGGCGACCACAGTCATAAGATAGATGATCACCAAAGTATGATTCCTCAGAAGCTCCAGCGCAACACTCGGCTCCAGCACCAGTTCCATTGTCAGCCCAGTGACCACAGACATCAAATGGAGAAAAAAGCCTTGGTTTCAACGTGAAGAACTGATCTGTCACAACATCTTCTCAGAAGGCAACGCCATGTAGCATGCTATGTCCGACTTTACCACTTTCTACACATTACTTCAACTGTTCACTTCATCCAGCACCTCTGACGCCATCCAAACCCGCCACATCCACTGGTTCCAAGTGACCGGGTGCATGTTTGCCATAGCCACCCGAGGCATAGCCCATTTGATGGGCTATACGACCCACGGCCAAAACAATCTTGGCACGACACAGGGAGGTGGGACTGAAGTTAGCAAAGAGCTGCGGGGATGATTGATCTTTGGGGGATGATTGGGCAGCCAAAGTTTCGAAACCGCCACTATTGCAGTTCTAAGTTCTATAAGAGTTTGAAAAGAATGGTCACAAGGACTGTGCTAAGCGGCTACTCAGAACGGGTAGGCATAGCTGCGATGATTCCATACCTCGCAAAAATCGCATCACTGGTTGCAACATGTTGGAACTACATTAACCCCCGAAAGATAGAAAAGTAACTTCCTCACCCAACACAGCATCCCACCCATCCATCAACTCACACACCTGAACTTCAACACCAAGGTGCAATCAACACAGAGGTGGGGATGGTGAAGACTTTTCCAGCAAAGGGGACCAAAAGCAAGAATCCTTCAGGGATAATCCCCATGGTGACATTCTAACATGGGGAGTTTATATTATATATATACTGTGTTATTAATATCATATATGATAATATATGGCATATGGGGATTGTTTATTGGGGATATCACATCTGCAAAATAGGGGGATTGCTGGTGAGATTAGACAATACTGCTATTGGAAGAAAATGGGACAGGTTTCAGGGACAATTTGCTGTAGACAATTTACTGAGTTTACAGTTGTACGGTATCAAAAGTTGCCTGCTGGCTGTCAAAAATGGGGGCTAACCCCTAAACCCCTCTACTGATTTTTTGCAACCAGGTGCCACAAGACATCTACTGCTCTAAAAATACTGATCATCCATCATCCAAGGTCCAAGGTTCACAGGATAGGATGCTGCTGTACGAGCCGACCCTCCAGCTTGGGAGGGTGTACTCGACCCCCAAAGATATGGAAATCTAGAATGGTCGAAGTCCGGATACTGCTACTGATTCCGATGATTGCTGGTCAAATGTCGACCGTTGTTGATTGATTTGCATGGCCGGAACATCTGCTTGACATCTCACCGTTACCGCTTACATCTCTCTGCTTGCTGGTCACGTTCATATCCGAATGATTGCTGGCAAAACTCTGCAGTTTTGTTCTACTGATATTTCCATAGTTTCATTGTGGTGAATATTCTTACAATCAAATGCGCTTGCATGCGAGACATCGTTCCATTTACTACTCTTGGCTTGGCAATGATATCCCGACATGGCTCACCTTCAATAGCTCGTCATGATCTTCCAGCCTAATCCTTCCATTCATGGCTACAATTTTCGCCACGAACTCACCATTCACCATGGTTCACCATGTCAAACCCTTCAAACATCGTCCATCTTCCCAGTTCTCCCAGTTCTCCGGTCACTTCATCATCCCCAACCGTTGCCGACGGCCCCAACCCCTCCTGCAACGTTCTCCACGAACTGGCCCAAGGAGCGGTTCGCGCGGTTGTACTCACCAATGCCCCCCTCCTCCTGGCACGGAAAAAAGCAGCCCTGCTGTACTGGTTTTGTTCAAAGAAACATCGGCCAATTGGAAAGTAACAATTCATGATTACAGTCTATAATAGTCACATTCAATAGTCGTTTATAACTATTATATATATAATAATAGACATATCTACCCAATCTTCGGATTCCATATTGAATTTTGATGAATTCTGATGGTCTTTCCATGGGATACAAAAATGTCCAACCTTCCACCCATCACCCATCATGCTGCCTCCAACACCACATGCCTGGGCAGGAGTTTCTCTACAAAACCGCCAACAATTGGATTCCTCTAAAATTTCAAGAGAAGAACTCCAAATCCATGCAAATCCCCTGGGGAATCGTCATGTTCGATCATTTCTGCCATGTCCGCCAATGTCCCACCAAAAATGTCAACCCAGTTGAACCCATCGTTTCATGCTCTATCCCAGCATCAACAGACCGCATTGGGTGAAGCTCTGCCGCCCTGCCGCCCCCATGGAAGCCCAACTTGTTGGAACCATCGTCCACCGTGTAGATGAACATGTTTGCCCTAAGGTTGCCTGCAGCTGGTCGCTTTCACTACCCCAGTCAAGGGTCCCACCCAGAAATTTGTGGGTAAAAAAGCAAGACAAGTTTTGAAACGAATTGAAATCACCCATCTCTTTACATCCCTGTGCTTGGGTTCACATCACCATTTTGGCAAAAGTCTCCGCCACGCCTGCATCACGCTTCATCACCTTTTCTTTGTAAAACATGGGGAACCTGGGCAAAAGAATGGAGAATCTACCTAATCTACCATGGATTCTTGTGGAAACCAAGAAATCTAAGTGATTACCAACAAAGGGAATCCAAGATGGCAATAGAAAGCCCCAATGTTTCTATGGGAAAAAGTATCTAAACATGGATAGAAGATGATAGAAGTCTGTTTTGATCCACTGGAAATGACACCACCGTTTTTCATTCTCCAGTGCCAGGTTAGATTGCTGGTAGCGGGGACGACTTCAGCACAACTGGGGGATGATTGGTGATATTCATCAGCGAGTATCGGATTACTTGGAAAACTAATGAAAACTAGACGGTTCGGCAACAGGTACCACTGATCCACTGGTTGGGAAAATAGGCCGGAGAAGCCTGTCAATCTACACCAACTATTCACCTGACGGCACTAAAATCCTGAAAGTTGGTACCGCTACAAAGCCCCTAATCCAGGTTTTGTTGGTGAACATCGCCGGGTGAAGCTTAGCAGCAAGTTCACGAACGACACCACCACCGAGAAGAGCCAAACGGCCAAGTACAGCCAGCCATAGCCGTCCTGCCCGAGTTTCGAAGGGTCCAAGTCAGTCTGTCCCAGAATTTCACCTGGGGTGCTCCCTTTGTTTCTCACAAGTGGATGAACCAGCAACACATTCATGGGTAATTATTCATGTAAATCAGCACCAATAGAGTTATACCCTTAGGGATGACCTCAAGGAGCATCAGACCCCACCACATTATTTTCGGGATGAACTGCCCCATGTTTGGTTTGTTACTGGGGATGGTTTACTACTCGCTTTCACACATGAACTCAAACACTTGTTGATGAAACGTTCTAAGCCAAGAGAATGCCAGGGATCCAGGACTTACCTCCCACCTGGAATCCAACTGACCATTGTTTAAGCCTCTCTGGAACTCTATATAAGTTGCACAGGAAGATCCCCGTGTCTACTGTATCTCTTGAAAATGTGGACTTTCCAGTTTGCCATCTTTGTTTGCCCTCTCATTCGACCCGAATGAGAATTTCTTCCACTGCTTCTACGTTGCTCTTCCATGATGTCTCCATTATATATCTAGGGATAGTCAATAGATATCAATAGAACATCCATCAATAGAAAATATGGGATCTGGAAATTGAGCAATGGAAAATCACCATTTCAACTCAGTACATCAAACTCAATGGGCCATCTCTTCCATACCTCGTAGCATCGGCGTCTCGCCTCTTTCCCGAAGGTCTTCAGCTGGCTGTCATATTTGGCGGTGGCACCGAACCTTGGAAAAAATCCATCGCCCTGGGACTCAGCAATTGAAATGGAAGTTGTCTGACAATTACCATCTGGTTATTTAACATAGCCATGGAAAATCACCGTGTTTAATAGATAAACCATCTATAAATGGGCCATTTTCCATGGCTATGTTAAATAACCAGAGGGTAATGGTGGTCTTATGAAAACAACACTTGATACAAATTGAGGAAAGGGGCTTATTAAGTCTGAGAGCATTTTCCCCGAAAAAAAAACGGCTATTGGGGAGTCGGAGTTATACCCCAACGATCCCCAAATTTCAGACACACACCTATGGGTATAGGTCAAAATTGAGTACCCCAAAATGTGTATGGCTTTAAACCGAAAATTACCAAAAATTGCGGTCCTCAGCGGCTTAATTTGGACATAGCTTGATATATGATATAACCAACAAAATGAGATTAACTTAAGCTGCAAGAAGACAACAACCAGTACAACACAGAAATGCTGGTGTCGGCAGAGTTGTACCCAAGTTGAAACAAGCACAGTGCAGAAAGCCAACCAGTTGGATGGGTCACATGCAGCTTGGCAGCTTGTAGATGGCGAAGGCAATGCCGAAGCCAACCAAACGAGGTACCGTCAGCAGGACTCACGACGCAACGCGTAAAATCTCTGACTCTTGGTGGACGTTGCGTGGGAAAATCCACCAGAACTCCCATTCTGCCAATATGTGGGGTGCCATCCTCAAGCAGTTTGGCTCCAAGGGATTGACCCATTGACCCCCAAGGTTTCGGGTCCCGCTGTCGTCCCCCCGGCCTGCGACAAATGCAATGCTCTTTCCGGAATCGAAGTCTTCAGGTGCTGACAGCGTCAGGGTGGTGTCAATGGTGCACTGATGCTCTTGTGAATATATAGCTACTCTATAGCGATACCGGATACCGGATACCTCTACTTGTTCCTATTCTTATGGTTATACAAGGTTTGATCATGCAGTTAAAGTCTGGCATTGAGTGGCAAATTATAAGTGACATGCAAAATCAGTGAAAGTTGATGAAACTTGCCTTTGCCAAACATTTGCCCGTGGAACTTTTACATATGCCCAGGAACACCACTCCCTTCTACTTCGTGAAGAAATTATCTTTGTGTGGCAACTGACGAAGCGATCACTTGAGTGGTTTCTTCAAATGTCAATGATCAAACTTCAACTGTCATCAAGAGATGGACCTCTGGCCCAAAGATGTTGGTTCATGTTTAGAATACTGTGTTTTTTCCGACCCAAAGCTGATATCTCAACTGCAAAAGGGTGTGGCACCCATCAAGACGAACACCTCCCGGCCACTCGGTCGAGGCCTCCCGACTCCAAGAGAGGACTGTGTTCAGTCCGCCCTGGTACGGACCCATGAGCCCCCACAACCACCCAGGCATCAACCACAAGCTACATGTAGCGGAATTTTCCGCACCAACAGCATCTCCATGACAGATTTCTGCCATCATAACACCCCTGAGAAATCCTGGTTGGGTATTGAATTGGTTCCCATATGATGGCAAACTATTGATGATCCAGGGAAATTGATTCAGTACTGCGGGATCAATCCACTGAGGTTGCACTAGGCCGAATTGAGAATCAAAACATGACCGATCATATCCTGTTGTAATTAAACATAGCTACAGCAGCTACAGGAAATGACCTTGTCTAATTCATCGAACTAAATGGGCCATTTTCAATAAAAAATCGTTAAATGACTAGATGGTACTTATAAAAAATGTTTTCACCCTGCAACAATGAACAGGCATTGGCACGACATCTGGTGGAAATATTTTACAAATTGCAATAGTTTGTGAACATCATTTTTAATTTTAAACTTAAACCATCGATGTAATTTGTTTTTGTAATAAGTAAGTGCTATAAAATGGCCCCCCCATAGCAGCTACAACCCTAACCAAAGGAAAGTGAATGGTCCCAGTGCATCCCAGTTAGTATTTTTTTTCATAGCATGGTTCCAACCCAGCTACGGAATCCTATATTCACCTCAGGTTAATAAACCCGTGGACTGGTGAATTGGGTGGGAGCATTTTGGTAGCATATTGCCACTAGTTTAGGGGGAGCGCCCTCAATTGAAAAAATATTGTTCATACATTGTCTATATATATATAAATACATTTATAAAAATACAACTATTAATCTATGTATGTGCGTATATACATACAATATTTACCAGATATAGTGCCCGGCCGTGCCGGGGCAGGAGTTTCGAACAAAATGTTTCTAACAAATCACTGACTTATAGGAGTGTTTGTGAGATGCAGAAGCACTGAGAGATTAAGGTTGTGAGGTGCATCAACGATTGAGCAAAGGTTGCTGAGATGCCGATGACATGCCATGAATATGAAATCGATGACATGCCATGAATATGAAATCGATGACATGAGAAAACCACGGCTGAATGAACGAACGAACAAACCAACCAACGAACCAACGAACGAATGAATGCATGAACGAACGAAGGAACCAACCAACCAACGAATGAATGAACGAACCAACGAATGAATGAATGAATGAATGAATGAATGAATGACTGGATGACTGAGTGACCGCATGACTGAATGACTGAATGAACGAAGGAACGAGGGAACGAAGGAACGAAGGAACGAAGGAACGGAGGAACAAAGGAACGAAGGAAGGAAGGAAGGAAGGAGGAAGGAGGAAGGAAGGAAGGAAGGAAGGAAGGAAGGAACAAAGGAACAAAGGAACGAAGGAACGAAGGAGCGAAGGAATGAAGGAACGGAGGAACGACTGAACGACTGAACGAGTGAGTGAGGAAATGAGTGAATGAGTGAACGAATGAACGAATGAACGACTGGACGAGTGAGTGAGGAAATGAGTGAATGAGTGAATGAATGAATGAATGAATGACTGAATGTATGAATGAATGAATGAATGAATGAATGAGTGAATGAGTGAATGAGTGAATGAGTGAATGAATGAATGAGTGAATGAGTGAGTGAGTGAGGAAGTGAATGAATGAATGAGTGAATGAGTGAATGAATGAGTGAGTGAGTGCCATGAGTGAGTGAGTGAGTGAGTGAGTGAGTGAGTGAGTGAGTGAATGAATGAATGAATAAATGATTGAATGAATGAATGAATGAATGAATGAATGAATGAAGGAGGGACGGAGGGAAGGAGGGAGTGAGTGGGTGGGTGAGTGAGTGAGTGAGTGAGCGAGCGAGCGAATACTTGAATGGAATGGAAAGGAATGGAATGGAATGGCATGGAATGGAACGGACCGGACCTGGACATGGACATGGACATGGACAGGGACAGGGACAGGGACATGGAATGGAATGGTGTGGAGTGGAGTGGAGTGGAGTGGAGTGTAGTGTAGTGGAGCGGAGTGGAGTTGAATGGAACAGATTGAACGAATGGAATGGAATTGGAAGTGGAATTGGGATTGGAATTGGCGTTGGGGTTGGGAATGGAATGAATGGAATCAATGGAATCAATGGAATGAATGGAATGAATGAAAGAATCAAAGAATCAAAGAATCAAAGAATGAAAGAATGAGAGAATGAGAGAATGAAAGAATGAAAGAATGACATGACATGAACATGAAATGAACATGAAAATGAAAATCAAAGTGAAATGAAAGTGAGAATGAAAGTGATAATGAAATTGAAAATGAAATGAAAACTAACATGATGCTGAAAAAGCAAGAATGAAAACAAAACGAAATGAAACGAAATGAAATGAAAATGAAACAAAATGAAACGCAATGAAATGAAAATGAAACGAAATTAAACGCAATGAATGAAAATGAAACCAAATGAAACGAAATGAAACGCAATGAATCAATGAAGGAATGAAGGAAGGAATACATGAACCATGAAATGAATGATGGAAGGAAGGAAGGAAGGAAGGAAGGAAGGCAGGGAGGGAGGGAGGGAGGGAGGGAAGGACGCAAGGAAGCAAGGAAGCAAGGAAGCAAGGAAGCAAGGAAGCAAGGAAGCAAGGAAGCAAGGAAGCAAGGAAGCAAGGAAACAAGGAAGCAAGGAAGCAAGGAAG
>Ga0126342_10003718_pt1 | contig 25492 bp, 25 predicted proteins | sample Cyp1metagenome_FD_92528 | JGI IMG/M metagenome (GOLD analysis project Ga0126342, IMG submission 92528) | Coral microbial communities from Lord Howe Island, Old Settlement Bay, Australia - Cyphastrea 1 metagenome | ecosystem: Host-associated > Invertebrates > Cnidaria > Coral ... | reverse complement strand
TTTCGAGAAGTACCTCATATGGCTCCTTTATTAATCTAACGATCTAGGCTGGTTTGCATGTTTCAGGATTCAGTTCCTGCCGGATCATATAATGATCCATTCTTGTCTAGTGTGTGTGTGTGTTAACAGTTTTTGAAATTAGGAATTAGACCCGACTGACGCAATGGCTTCGAAGTCTGGACAATATTGGCCGCCAGTGGACACCTCAACCTATGCCTACTCTGGATCGAATTCAAGTAATTCGCACCAGCTGCCGTATGACCCCAATGATCCCGTTTTGGGGACAGACATGACGCAGGGAGAATGGGACCAGCTTCGTGCACTCATGTGCAAAGCGGAAGAAGGTGGGAAGATGAATGAACTCTTGACCGTTCACAAGAAGGAGGTCAAGAACGCCCCAATGAACAGACAATATCCACCTGATGATGACTGGGAAGAGTGTGACGAAGGAAGTCAGCCACCAGTGCAACCTGCAAGTAACCCCATGTCCTTTGGGCCTGCAAGTGCGACTGGGAATTCAACTGCGCCAGCAGCTACTGGCAAAGCCCCAGCGGGTGCTTTGTGGCCAGAGGCATATGGTGACCATGCCACTTGGAAGGTGCCACCAACGTCACCCCCAAAGACTTTGCAGCAAGCTGGGGCCAGCTCAGGGATTCGTGATGCACGTGAATACCACAAGAAGTGGCAAGATCGCCCCTACGATCCCAATGATGACCCCAGGATTGAGGATGTGCAGAGAGATGAAAAGCCGAATGACAAACCTGTGTTGCAAATTTTTGGGAATGTTGTGCAAGCCAATGCAGATGCAGCAGATGCACAAGCTGCTGCAGCAACGCTCGAGGGGATGGCACGTCGCATGGGTGCTGGAGACAATGTTGGCTCAGCTGGATTTCCACAATTCAATGCACAGGTGCCTGTACCTCCTCCAGCTGCGAAGGCTGATCCGCCGCCTCTTCCTGCAGCTGCCCTTGGAAGTGAAAAGGCCTACAATGAGATGAAAGGCAAGGGCAAAGAATTTGAGAAAGGTGAAAGGCGGACAATGTGAAAGGTGGCAATATTGACAAAGGCAAGGGCAATGCAAAGGGTGAGAAAGGTGAAAAGGGTGAAAAAGCAGAGAAAGGAAAGCAGATGCCGAAAGGTCCAATGCTTCCCGTGCCCAAAGCTGCAAGCCATGGCACGAAGTGTGCATGCATCTCTGAGGAACCACCTGAAGTGGTTGAACAGCATTCGAACAAGATTCCAGATGCAGGTGCAATGACAGATGGCTCCAAGCGCCGTCATAAGGCCGTGGGCTCAGCATCTGACAGTGAGGATGCTTCGAGTGTGCTGGGAAGCTATTCCTTCATCTCCGACACCGGGGACTCACCGCCCCTTTTCCCTTGTGTTGCTACTGGACTGCCGGGCAAGAAGTGGATTTCTCAGTGCCTGCATGGATCAAGGATACCTACCATTGGTCGTGCACGCTATTGAAGATGGGAAAATTCGCTGCATCTCCGATTACCTATCATGCTTTCGTTGTCAAGGTCTTCAATAAAAGTGCCGAGGAGTGCCGCTATGCCAAGAAGATGATCGGCCAGTTCAGGAAGAAATTGACTTCCACCCCAGGACCCAAGGTCCGGATTTCTGTGCATTCTTAATGCACTGCCGCAGTGACGCCTTCCTCAACACCGACAAGAAGCTGCATGCTTGAGCTATGGTTTTTGGTGTTTTCTCGATCGTTTGTGCAATGTGCCTGGAATTCACTGGTATGGATGCTCTGTGCAGAATCTATGGGACTTCGTTAATGGTGTGCCGACTGCATGGAATCCGTTGTGAAGTGATTTCAACCTGGCGCTTTGGTTCAACTTGCATCAATGAGTATGTGGACACAGACAACAGCGATGACACAGGAATAATTAACGTACACAGGTATTTTCGATACATCTGCAACTGCTGGGAAGAGATGACTTCGTGTGCAGATCCTCACAATGGTTTGCGGATGAGATGGATAGATATACATTTTGCATTGTGTTGCATGTCGGAAACTTGCTGGGCTAAACTGCATGGGAATCGTAGCAAAAGGGGGTATGGAAGTATAAACTCCCGTTGATATGGTGAACATGTGCTACGTTCCTGCATGACTTGGTATGGCGACTGGAATTTGGGTACAACAATGCTTTCTTGGTGCGGAACTCTGGATTTGCTGCGGAATGGTGGAATAACATCTGGGAATGATATGTTTTTGTTTGTTTTTCGAACTTTGCATGATGGTGCAAAGAATCTGGTGATGAAATTTGTGGACAAGAACTTCAACGTTTTCGAAATACACTTGCTGCTTCGCATTTGCAAGTGAATTTGGACGTTTTGGTGCGACTTCGTTTTTCTCCTGGATGTGCATGATGTTTTTCGACAATTGGTTTGCCCGGGTTTTAAACAACAAATTGGAACCTTTTTTCTGCCAAAGTGCGTTTTGCATTTTCGGAAGCTGCATGTTGTTTTCTAACAAGTTTGTGGACGAGAAGCATGTTTTTGGAAGTTGTGAGAAGTTTGAGATGATTTTGAATGCCGGTGAATTCAACCACTGTGACTTCACCATTTTGAGTTTGAACAACAGTTGGATGGAAATGGATGAGAATTCATTTTTGTTTTCCGCTGCCACTGCCAAGACGGCAAAACCAAAAGGAAAGAGACACAACACAGTGCATGTTGCATGAGCAACTTACTTCGCTTCGTTTTCCTGTGTGAAAAAGAATTGAGTGCTTGTGCAGTGAGAGCCGTTGTTTTTGGGGAAGTGTTTTGGTTTAAACACTCGACGTGGTGAGGCCGACCCCAACGACGCGTTCGCGAGCGACTAGTGGTTGTAATTAGGTCCTGTTGGATTTTCGCATCCAAACTGATGCATGCCTTGAACCTGGTGAGGAGACTGTTTTCTCAGGAATCGGTGCAGTGTTGTTCAATCCCCGGGGTGAGCGAGTCAGGTTCTTCTCACAGCGACTCGACACTAAAATTTTGAAGAAGCACCCACAGGGCACAAAGACTGCGATTTACGAATGTGAGTTCTTTGCTCTTTTCTGCTCGTTTTTGGTGTGGATGCCACTTTTCTCCAATTCCGTTGTAATATTATATATACAGACAACAATGCGGTGCGTGATACATTGATTCATGCAGCATTTCCCACAGTCTGGCGCGAATGATTTTGATTGCGACCTTGGCCTTGGAGTGCGAAGGCCAACTGGCTCCATGGTATGCTAGGGTCCCTCCGGATTCCAATTGCGCTGACGCACCATCGCGACATTCTGTACAACAGTTGTTGGATTTGGGTGTGGAACAAACTTGCTTGGATGTGAAAGACTGTTGGGAAAAAATGCTGCAGCTGGGAAGGAAGTGGAGAGATGGACAGGCCGCAACTTAGTCCCCAACTTGTCAAAAAGGTGCTGCTGCGTGAGAAGTTCAGTTGATCGTTGATGTGACGCTTGAGCATTCATGTTGTTTGTGCAGCCCACCGGTCCTTATGAAAATAATTGCGCGGTCACTTGTGATTGCGATTTATCAGAAGACGAGAGGTCTTTGATGCAAGCCAGGTGGCTTAAGATGTAGCTGTGCTCCGCCCTGCAGTTCATTACAACATCAACTTCAAATCTTCAATGCAACTTCATACTTGTGGATTCTCAATGTCATGTGTTTCAATGCCTTTTGTTTTCGGGTGTCAACAACTTGCCCCACCCACTGCCACCCTGGCAGTTGTTGACATCCTTCAGAGTTGGATGTACAGTTTGTCGACTTTATCGTCTACATCCATCTTCATCCATCTTTGTCTGGCCAAACCCACAGCCTGATGGACAGGCTGCAGCTTAGTCCCCAACTTGTCAAAAAGGTGCTGCTGCGTGAGAACTTCAGTTGATCGTTGATGTGACGCTTGAGCGTTCATGTTGTTTTTGCAGCCACCGGTCTCTATGAAGATAAAACGCGTTGATTTTGAAGGCAAATCTATAATCAGTTTCGGTCGGTTCAACAATGCGCAATTCGAAATGGCACATATTTGTTGTCGGCCGCCACTAAACTTCATATTTGGATTGGACTCAATACTTGCATTGCATCATCAAATTTGAATGACTTTCGCCGAAATACCACTGTTGCACTGCACGGGGTTTGTGAATTTGTAACCGAATGTTGTGTGTCACCAAACCATACATTTGTCTGATTAAATACAAAACATGGGTTCCATTCCATGAACAAGTGAATCCAACATATTTTTTTCGTTACTGTTTTGTAGCGCATGGATTAAATGAACGCGGCCATTTGGATTCCAGATGGGCTCTTACGACTTGTTCAAAGTGTTGCAGCGTGCGGATGGCGAAATTTTGGCGTGGTTCCAAAATGTGATTTTTCTTTTCAAATGGAAATCACATGTCATTTTGGCAAAATTTGAAATCACTCGATTGGTCTATGTTTTAGTTGAAAAGCATTTGTCTGTTTCTTTAATCGATGCAATCGTGAGTTGATATCAGGTTTCTTGGTGCTGCTGTTGGGAACTTGACACAGAACAATTTCGTTGTGCTTGTTTTTGTTTTCAATTTATGTTGTCAAATTGTGTTGAACCCGTGTTACCCTAATCGCCAAGGTTCAACATTTCTTTCTTGTGGCAAATGCTGAGGATACTCCGGCAGTAGCCTTGAAACACACCATGGCAATGGTCACAGTAGCTGATGTATTTTTTTTACTGGTGCGGTTGAAATGGCATCACTTGTCAAATTGTGCATATTTTCACCAAAACGCCCCTCAGGCAGACTCTTGCACCAAGGACAAAAACCACTGTGTGATATTTTTCAGAAATTCAATCAGTATTGTGATTGCTGAAAAATCAAATTACAAACATCTGAACCCACTTCCGTTGTCGAAGTCGGATGAAATTGCGTTTTTTTGAGGAGCGGCCTACTTTCGCTGATTTGTTCGAGGCATCGGCGTTGGTGCTCATGATTTGTCGGCAACTTTGACAATCCCTGCAGGATGAAAACGAAGGTTCTCCTCTGAATTTGTTGCAAAGAAGACAACGGCAGCGGGTGCAGGACAGCTCGGTTCTGTTTCGGTTGAAGATACTGGGGGCACTTCATGGCCATGAATGAAGGTGTGTTGAAACATCTTGAAACATCACTGCCAGGAATTCCGCCAAGCCGAGCTACAGGTGTGACTTGAGCGGTGATTTTTTCCCCAAAATGTCTGTGGTGTTTATGGAACAGTGGCCGCTGTGTGGTTTGATCTTTGTTTTTGAACCTCACAACTTGAGAATTTCCTGGGTTTTCAGTTTTTCTTGGGTTTTTTTTGGGCATCCTTCTCAAATAGAGCTAACTGGAGCCAAGTTTAGGTCAAGTCGTGTCACTCCTTCGAGGCAGAGAAGTCGCGATCCTGGCCGCCACCACCCTTTGACTTCGAGGTGCGGCTGGAAGAGACACGAAGTTGTCCCATGTTGTCCCTGATTCCCTGATTTTTGTCGTGTGTTGTACTGCATTTCTTTGCCATGATTCACCGGTATATCCGTATATCGAACATTGTATTAAAGTGTAGTAGTATACAGTACAGTATAATACAGTATATACAATAGATATAATATACATTCCCTCTACCGTGGACGTTGCTGGTGCATTTGGACTCTTGGACTCTTGTCCCCCTGCAAGGATAAGGGCGTCCGCTACAGCACCTTGACCAAATTCACAGGATATGAAATGCTAACTTCAAGAACTGTTTCGTGACCACACAATTTGTCCTCAACTTCAATAGTGTTGACCTTTTCACGTACAAATGTAAATTTGTCTGGTCTGAGCGTCGCAAATGGTGCATTTCAGACTCATGGCACTATTACATTTGCATTTCTGGATCCTGATAATCCTCCTGGTGGCACGCCCAAGGTGGTCTGTTGGAGAATGATGAAGAGACAAAGCCTCCGCCCCTCACACCGTCCCTTGAAAAAAACTCGATCTATTCCCCTTTTTTGAACATCCGACCAAGTGGAGGAATGGAGCAAGTCCAGTTTCGTCCAGTGCCGAGGATGGTGCTACCTCCCAGCTCCAAGCGGCGTCGGTCCTTGGACCTACATTTCAACGCCGTCATTGCGAGCTGTGGATCAAAACTCAGTGATCCGGCCAGATGCAACAAGGTGAGTGAGCCCAGAGCGCAGATGCTGCACGTTCTTTTGGGTCACACCACAGGTATCCACAGGTCTTTAGGTTGGAGCTTAGCAGCTTAGCATGTCTTCCATTCCGAGGCTGTGGTGAAATCCGCTCAGTCTGTCTTTGTGCAGCTGCACGTCGAGGCTGTTGCAATTTCGGAATTGCCAACGAGAGAACCACTTGTGCCTGGTGAAACGGGCCCAAAGGCGAACTCAAATGACTCAAATGACTTTCTGGCAGGCACGTATTGACGAGAAGGTGCCTCCTTTGACCAAGCAGGAGCGTGTGCCAATGAGACATCTCCCAGGATGAAAGATGAAGCCTTCGCCACGATAGCCACGTGACTTTTGGCTCAGGAGACCTCCGAATTCCGTGATCGGTTTGCGGAGCTCGTTGTGGGGGACTCGAAACGTGCCTTGGTCCAATGCTGCAGCGGATGATGCAGATTTGGTGCCCGATTTTGATGAATTGGGTGAGCATTTGCTGAACCCCATAGATTTGTTGGAAAAAAGAACGGTTTCCTGCAGACGTCCCTGCAACCAATCCATTTCATTTTTCATTGTGGTTCTCTTTCACTGTGCTGTGGATTTTGGATTGATCTTGATGACTTGGATGGCTCAGGAGTGGTGACCAAAAGCAGTAGGTCTGAACAATACTCTGGTTGGAAGAACTTGGTGCAGAACGGCTACATGGCAATGAGACCTGTGGTGCCTGAATCCTTGGCAAAGACGATCAACAAATTGCACGACACTGGAGAAGCCCGGCAAAATTGCTGATGTAAGCTGAAATAGGTTGAAATAAAAGGCAATGCCGTGGCAATGCCATTTCGTATCAGCTGTGGCCCTTGTAAGGAGTCCACTTGGAAGGCAGCCTACGATTCTTCCTTTGTGAAGGTCTCTGTGGCCAAAGGCAAAAGCAAGCTGGAAGCTTAGCCTGCGGCAATCAAGTTCTCTCAGCTTCAGATATGTTAGATATATAATATATATATACACTGTATTTTGTAAAAAAATGTTCAACAAAATTACTGATAAAAAATACGAGCATTCTCTTCACGTCTTTGCTGTCTTAACACAAAGCATGGCCAGAGAAACAACCAAACCGATTGCACAGCGTAAACTGCGTAACTTCGTTCCAAAGACTTTGAACACTCTTTCAGCAGACCTATGGAGCAAAATGGGGAGAGTTTTTTTGCCTGCCCTCAAAAAACATTCAGAGATGTATATAGGTCCCCACTGCTGTTGCTGCTGGCACTCAGGGGCTTCTATTGGTACAGTGCTAGGTGTTGCTTCAGCTGACGCTGCGAATCAGAACTGCAGCCGCTGCGGTTCCCCGCTGCAACTGCCATGGCCAATCGACCCAGAGCCCCGGTGTCAGCCATCGCTGCCATCGCTGCCTGCTTTGGTCTTGTGACCTGGCCTGGTACCTTCTGTGGTCCTGTGAAACAACGTTTTCATGTTGACTTCGCCAAGGGCACCAGCACCGGCAGCCATGGAAGGTTGCCACCAAGGCCACCGAGGGCAGTTAGACAAGAGACGAAGGAGTCATCAGGATGGCAGCGTGGATGGAAAGCAGTACTTTGCTTGCTTGGTGCAGGGGTATTTTGGACTGGAATGTACTTGCTCTTTTTCACTGCAACATCTTACATTACTGAACTGGTCGAGCACTCGCCGGACTTGGAAGTTGCCAGCTTTGTTCTCTTGAGCATCATCCCAATCACTCTGGTGCAGAAAGGTGCCGTAGAATATGGAGTAGTCCGCCCCCTGACCATTTTGGCAAACTCTATGCCCAGTACAGGCCTGAAGCATGTCATTGAGAGTGCAATACCCGGATCGCGGAATTTGGTGGTTGCTGTGTTGATCTTTTTCTCTGTCAATCTCTTGGCATCAGCAGCCCCAGAGCAAGCTCATGTGGTTCTACCAAAGAAATTTGCTGCTTTGGATCCGGATGGGAACGGTATCTTGACCGGACCTGAATTTGAAGGAGTAGTTCGCAGTTTCAGTGTGAAAGTTCTAAGCGCTTTATTTCATTTTGAGTTGGGACTGTGTGCTATTTCTGCTATTCAAAAACCAAAAGGTTACTCGCCACAAAACCAAGATGTGATTGACAAATACTGGAGGGCCCTGGACTATAGAAGACCCAAAGCTGTGGCCCTGTATTTGGCAATGAACGCCATTATTTTGATGTCTACCGTGGGTGGAACACTGCGTGCTTGGGGCCTGTCTCCGAAGAGTATTCTTGCCCTTGGTGGTGTGGGAGGTCTGGCATTTGGCCTTGCCTCTCAGAATTTGGTGGGAAATTTCATGTCAGGAATTCTTCTCATTGTAAATCGGCAATTTAGTGTTGGCGACACGATTGAGACCAATGGTGTCACTGGAGTCGTCAGAAGCATGGGTTGGACGTTTATTGAAATCGAGAGTGGTGAGAACCTAGTGATGTTGCCCAATATGATGGTGGTGAATGAAATGGTGACCCAAATTGGGCATTATTCTGCAGACAACGGCAACGCTTCTGCAGCTCTGAAAGAATCATGACATCGCTTTTCAATGTATTTGTGAACGTAGAGATGCAGCCGACCAACGACGTCCTGAAATCGCTTTCGAAAAAGAGAGCTGGCCGGCTGGATGGATCGGCCTTAGACAGCAAATTCTGAGTTATCAGCTCGATACGGGAGAAATCCTTCTAAAGAGTCTAAGATGTGTGACTATCAAGCCATGCTTGCTTTCTGCCTGCGCGAATGTCTCACTGGAGGCTTGGATTTGAGATGAGTACCGAGGACTGTGAAGTTGGGAGGGGAATCAACAGAAAACACAGGAGGCACTTTGAATTTCTGGATCAAGAAGGCTCTCTCTCTCTCTCTCTATCTCTTTTCTGGGCAAAGCACTATTATTATCTGTCGGCTTTTATAAAAACATTATTTCTATACTACATATATATATATAATATTATATCACTTTTTAAAATTATTTCTAGACTACATCCTATATCTATTCTGTTTTAATGAGAGGCGATCCCTCAGGCAGCAGCATTTGGTTTCCCTTTACTTCCAAGGAAGTGCTCACGGCACGTGCAGGAGGAAGATGAGATGAAGAATCATACTTTGAGCATGCTGCAAGAAGATCTCTCACACTTCAGTAAGGAGGAGCTGAGTAGAAGTGCACCCTGGAAGCATAGGACGACACGCATTTTTGCACAGCGATTTGTGCCAAGCATAATGGAAAAGAGCCTTCCGCACTGAGGCATTTGACGAAGAATTTGACGTGAGGGAGAACTGGCCAGAGTGCAAGCACATCACAACTCATGTTCGATATCAAACATGTGTCTTGGTTGATTGTTACAGATGGCGTATATTTCCATGCAAGGGTGGAGCGATCCTGACGGAGCTGAGAACACCCCTCACCAACTTTTGAGAGAACAAAATCCTGTGTAGCCTCTGAAACGGATCGCTTAAGTGCCATCCTGCGTAAAATGCATTGACTCAAAGAGCTTGAATATGTAAGACTACGTAAGCACCAAAGGTGGACTGGTGAGTTCTGGGCTCCATCTCCATGGCATGTATTTTTTTCACAACCGTCTTGACCACAGAGGCTGCATATTTGTTCTTATTTTATTCTTCCAAATAAAATCATATAATATATTAATAAGTATATATATGTATATATATATGTATATTGTACATATCATAATTATATATACACAATGAAAGGCCTGGTTGGATGCCAATCTCAATCGACAGCAATGGTGCTTCCCAGAAGCTGCAGGCAACAACTGTTGGAGCCATGCCACTGCCCTGATCACCGAGAGCCGCCTTTGTATTGAGAGCAGGGGACAGTTCCTTGCAGCGAAAGCGCCGGGTCAGGAGGTTGGTGGGGAAATGGGCAAGTTTTTTTGTTGTCAACCCCTGATGAAATTTGCTGTCAACATCAACATCAACCTTTTTTTGTACATTCTTTCTGGTCTTGATAGTTCTGAAAAATGCGGGCGCAGAACAAGCTGTGCTGCTGGCAAATTTCCCAGGTTCAATGGAGCCAATGCATGGCTGAGCCAATCGTTCATCGCTGCTTGCAGGCACCGTTCTCACTTTTTTCGCCGGTTTCAGGACGTTTCATGGCATGCCACGGTGCCTTGCGCAGGCTTGATGGCCGTGACTATTGCATGGGAGGTTCCGGGCTTCTTGGTTTCAAGACTGTTTCAAGGCACGGCCTGCGCAGCTTTCAGTCGCCTGCTTTCTGTGCCTGTCTCTGTGCTCACCCCGGTTTTCACCTGTTTTAGGTGGGGCGTTCCCACTGGTGGTCCAGACTTTCGTGGAAACATGAAGGACGGGACGGGATGACGGGATGACGGGATGCGGCTGACGGGATCTCTTTTTGCGATTCGACGTTCGAATTCACCGAGGCTGGAATTGAGACGTGCTATCCGCAGATTCTGCCGCATGATAGAGACATGCGTTGCCCTGGAGCTTGCTCACCATATGTGACCTACTCCCGACCTTTGTCGGAAGATCTTTTCTTCGCTGCTTGCCTGCGCTGGATCCTATGGCTCCTATGGGTGCAGTGACCCACGCAGTGACTAAGGTTCAGTACCAGCCGCGTGCACTTCATCCTGTCGGTTCTCAAGTTCATTATTTGGTGAAGCAGGCAGGTTCATCATGGCTTCACTTTCTAGTTTCGCACCTGTATGGATTGCGAGAGTCATTGCTGAGAAACTCTTGTATCCTTGTCAAGATTGTGAAGCATGGAATTGGAAATGATGTTGTACCCGATCGCCGGAGCTGGTCTTTCTATCTTGAGGCATTGACGCAAGACGGACCGATCTTGCTCGGAATGAGGATCTATCAGGATTTCTATGCTTATGAGTCAGGCCAGGGACACGTTCATGCCCACAGACTGGCCTGGTTTATTCTTGATTGTTGAAGATATATGAAGAATTATGACGACATGATTTACTTATGTTTATGCGGATGTTTATCTACCATATGAATCCATATGATGGATTCTGATCTATCGGTTAAGGGTTCATATTCTCCTTGAGCCCGGGAACTTTTCACCGCGTGCTTCATCCAGAGTGAGGCATCTATGAGCCAACCAGAAAGAGCTGGAATCTATACATGGGCGGACATGCTGTAACAGGCAGGATTCTGAGCAAACTCGTCCGATTGACGAGTTGACCGACTCGTGCGAATTCTGTGAATCCCAAGCCTGTCATCACCATTAATCATGAAGAATCTACAATGATCTTTCATAATGATCACTAATGGTCATCAATAAGTAATCATTCTTAAAAATCATGTTAAATCTTAAATCATGTCAGAAAAAATCATTCTGAAAAATCACACTTCCAATCATTTGTCCGAAAAAGTTAGAATATTTTTTTGGTTTCCTATCTTTGGTACCGCTAAGCGCCGCTACGCCACTGCCTTGTGACAACTTGTGCGGCACGGCACCGTTGAGGCATGGGCTTTGGCCCTGGCTACGTCCTGGCCGTGAACAGTTGGAGCACCTCCTGGGGCATGGACGGTGCCTTCAAGGCGGGGCCGCTTTCTATGGAAGTTCCGTGTTGATTTTCATAGATTTTTAAAAGGTGTCGGTCGATTTTTTGGACAGAGGTTTTTTTGTATTTTCCTATAGATTTCTGTGGAATTTTCAAAGATCTCTACAGGTTTCCATTCATTTCAAAGATCTCCACAGGTTTCCATACAGATTTCTGATACTTGGAGAGGGATGAAAGGTGCTATTTCTGTTTTATGATGGATTGGACGATCTTTCGAGAAGTTGTTTGAAGATTTCGGTCGATTTTTTCGGCCAAACGTCTTGAGTTTTACTTGGGGCGATGAGAGATTCATAGAAAAACCTCATAGCTCTGCCGTGGGATTCTGCCGTCAGCATTTTGCGAGGTGTCGCCCCAATCCGTTGACTTTGGATTTTTTCTGCCTGGTCGACCACTGGGGAGCTTCTCTGGAAGTTCGTATCCAATGCCCTTGCCCAAAGAAAGGTGAGAGCATCTGGATCTGATGGGCAATCCCAGGCCCAGCCCAGAGAAATCTTTTGGCTAGTGACGGATGGTGAGTGTCCTGCTGCTTGTTTGCGCTCAAGCCGCAAACCAAATTTAAACAATATACTTTCTGTGCATTTTCTGTGTCAAGTCATGCCAGGCTTGGCCAATAGATCTAGTGAGAATCTAGTGCAAAGGGATGTCGGATATTGACTTCATATTGCAGCTTCCTCGTGAAAGGGCGAGGAGCAGTCTAGCTTACCAGCAGCCCTGTCAGCTAAAACGCTGGAGATTTGGCAAGCCGGCAAGCTATCTTTCTGGGAGAAGTGGACACATTTATTCTCCAGGTTCAACTTGAACAATGTATCAATACTCATGAATACATTTTTGGGACAAACATCAACAAACATCAACTGACATGCTCCATGAATGGAGTATTTACCACTTCTTTTTGGTTATATTTGGTGTGTTTCTGCAGACTTTGGCTTGTTACGAAGAGTACGGGCACATGCTTGGAAAGTGGCTTCCTCAGCGGGCAGAAGTGATTTTTGTCGGTGGTATCCCACAATTTGGAACCCCTGTTTTGGAGACGTGCGCGGCGGAGCTAAGGCCATGCGGTCCCGGTCGCGCTTCCAGGTCAATGACTTGGTCTATGTGCCGTGTCAGGGCAAGGCCGCGAAAAACCGAAGCTAAGGCTGCTAAGGATGTCCCAGTGTGAAGAATCTCATGATGGACTACTACTGTTATTTCATGTTATTTCAAAATTCCAAGGCCTCTTGGGGGGGTCCAGGCCACAGTGTGGATGTTTTGGGGCTGAACTTGCGGCTAGGCGGTGCCCTTCATCTCTGGGGTTGTTGTGGAAGTGACAGACCAAGTGGCTGTCTCCTCAGCCTGGCCCATCTTTGCCACCAAAAAAGATGATAGTTCCAGTGCAGGCCACAGAAACATCTATGAGTGGCCACATCTATTGGACGATTTGGACGCCATCGCAGCAAGAAAAGAGGGAAGGACTCTTCAATTCGTCAGATCAGACCGTTCCCAGGTTGTCCTGACAGATGATGGCTGCCACAGCTGCGCCCCTGACGAGTTGAGATTGCGTTTTGATGGTGAGAGCTGCCAGGAAACCCAGCAGATGGACACGATTGGACTGGTGTTTTTTCCGTGTTTTTGTTTCTTTCATATATGAAAGGTGCACTTGGAAGACCAAAGAATGATAGACATGAACAGTTGCATCAGGTTTATTTGAAACTTAGTTCCTCAAAACCATTGACACCTCTCAAAGTCTTGAACTGTGGTCCACATCAAACATGCCAAGGTCAAGACAATACGTCGCTGGTGTATCTCAATGATGCGTCCATTCTCCAAAATCTCAAAGCGCGGCATCAGGAGTGCCCTGTGCCCCGCTGTTTCCAGGTGTTGGGTTGATTTGGGACCTGCTTCGAACCCTGATCCACAGGAGGATGCGATCTACACCTACACTGCTAGTGCATCTCGGCAAACAACCAGAGATAGCTAAGAACACCTAAGAATTAAGGTCTGAAACTGACATTGCGTCGCCAACAGCTGACCTTTGGGGCCTTTGGGGCTCTCGAGGTCTTATTGGCGGTAAACCCGTATCACAATGTGGAGGGGTCGGGATCTTAGCACAGCTGCAGCTTGACACAGCTTGACACAGCTTGACAGGGTGGGACCGGGTGGGATGACTCAGGTTGTACAGTCAAGATCAGTGCGCCAGATACCGCGGGAAGCACATCGGTGCCTTGCCTCCGCATCCCTACGCCATCGCAGATGCAGCGTACCGGGCACTAGTGCCTTGGAAAAATACGGGTAGCCAGTGGTAGTCACTTCTTCCCTTGTCCAAAGCTTCCCATTCTGATTGTCGGATGCGTTCAGGTGCGCGAGCATAAGAACCAGGCCTTCATCATCTCTGGTGAGAGCGGTGCAGGAAAAACTGAGACCGCCAAGATTGCATCTCGACATGGAGGAATCCAACGCTTAAAAAAGCTCTTGATTTAACTTGATTTCTTGATATTTCTTGGTGATGAAATCTGGATACTTAATTTTTCTAAACCTGCCATTGCCAATGGCCATTGGTTGATCTTTGGAGAAATTTCACTCTGAGGTGATGCAGTACCTGGGCTTTGTGTCTGGCTCCAGCAGCAGCATCACCGCGCAGATCCAGCAGCGGATCCTGCAAGCACAGCCCATCTTGGAGTCCTTTGGCAATGCCGTGACCATGAGGAGACCACTGCGGATGGGCAATTTTTCCACATCGGGGATGGGCAAAACATGGGTTTTTACGTGGCTAAACATCAAGGATACCTGGGAAAAAATATGAAAAAATGAGCATCCACAGGCCACAGGCTGCTTTGATATTTTGCCGGGGTTTTACCTGCCGTCCCGTGGCAGGAACAACAATTCCTCTCGCTTTGGCAAGTACAATCGCATCTTCTTTGACGAGACGGGCACATTGGTTGATGCTGGGGCAAACCATCTGTATGATGGGGGGCTCTGAGCATCCACTGGGAGATGAAAAAATGGGTTGGGCCATTTTTTCTGCTGATTTTGAGTCTCCAGACTCAGTCTGGCACAGTACCAGTCCTAATAAAAAGAGCTTGTTTGGTGAGGTGACGACGTATTTGCTGGAAAGTTCCAGGGTGGTGACGCACGGCAACCTGGAGCGGAGCTACCACTGCTTCTATGATACCTGGAAGCACTGTGTTTTTCTTGTGACGGGGGAGAAAGAGGTGTCAACAGAAAGCAGTGACATCAGAAAGAGTTGTCAAGAGAATCAGATTTGAAGGGAAATATCTTTGAACAAAACTCAACAAAAGGGAATTTCAAAAACCATTGATGTCAATGTCAAGAGGAAAAAAATGTCAAGAGAAAGAGTCGTCTAGAGAGATGTCAAAGGAAAACCGGAAAACGACCGAGTCACCGAGAGAAAAAGTGGTGTCGGAGACGACGGTGACTTGAGAGGTTCGACATGTTAAATGTGGTCACCTCTAGATCCTAGCCGCCCTAGCCGCGCTTTCAACTTCGCCCCCGGACTCGATTTTTCCTTTTTTCAGCATCAATCCACATTAGGAGATGCAACTGATGCAACAGAATCCAATCCCAGCCACTCAGGAGATGCTGAGCGGACTTGCTGAAGAGAAACTCTCCCAGTGGCAGCTCAGTCGTGAGAAGCAATACATCATCCTGAGCAGCGACACGAAACCCAGCGAAGTCACAAAGGCCGCTGCTCGGCCTATCGATGGATGGATTTCCACAGAATTCCAAGTGGATTTCCCGAAATTCCAAGCCTCATTCGTGGTCGAAGGAGTTCCCAAAGGTGACATTCAGAGCTCTTTGAAACTCGTTGCAGGACCAAGCAGAATACGAGAGGACTTGGCACATTCAGTTCCAGGAGAGGCACAATTCAAACACTTTCGGAAAGGAGTGCGACATCACTTATCAGACTTATATGGGGATGGGTCAAAACCCTGGTACCTAGTGAACCCGAAAATAGCTGGTAAATGGATGTTCATCCCACTAAAAATGTATCTATAGGTATTGACCCATACCCATATAGACTTATCACATTCTTCTGTGATTTGAAGACTTTCAGGAAAGAGATCAGAAGAACTTCCAGCGGCTTTGCGATGCCCTGAGGGTTGTGGGCTTCAGCGAGGAAGACATGGATTCGATCTTCCAGGCCGGCGCCTACCCGTCACCGTCACCAGGGTGTCCACCAATGGCCCCAACCGCCGTCGTGTGAGGTGCTTGCGGGCTTGGTGCATCTGGGAGATCTTTCCCTGGCGGAAAGAGATGAAGGTGCCGCAGCCGATGCCTTTGGTTCAACCAGAAATCAGATATAATTAGAAAATCATATATACATATAATATTTTATATTAAATATATACATACATATACAGATATGATCAGAAATAATCAGATGCAATTAGATAATGAGATGATATGATATAATATGTTCTTACCAGATATAATCAGAGATATAAGCAGATATAGTCAGATGTAATAGTGCGATACACATATAAAAGATGAGATCCTATCAGACATGCCATATAGTCAGAGTGTTTCAGTGACTGTTTTTGCATGAGAAGGTCAAGAATCTTCCAGTGTTGAGCTGGATGAGGAGATCTTAGAGAAGGCGGCTGCCGCAGTTTCTCTAAGTACTGTACAGGTTTTGGAGTCTTGATTTTCATGTATGCACACACATAGTGACACCAGTACAAAGTACAGATATGGTCTTTGAAACTTTGAATCTGCTATTCCGACCGGAATTCTCAGTTAGAGAATCAGATAGAATCAGATAGAATCAGATAGAATCAGATAGATTCATAGACCCTTCAACTTGGCATTTCTTTTTTCCATATTTTTTTCCATCTCAGGCTGCTGGATTGTTGGGAATGGACGCCGATGAGCTGAGCAGTGCCTTACGACGCCGCAAAGTGCGGGTCCTCCACCCGGGTCGCGAGTCCGTGCACGAGGCGCCTGTGACGAAGGGAAAACTCCCACGCTTTGACCGGGTTGAATCCTATGGTTTATGCTTGGTGGCGAACTACCCACGAATCGTAAGTGGGTTATAACCACAGTGATTGACATGGGATAAGTAGGGTTAATCCACTTATAACTGGGGTTATAACCCACTAAGTGGGATGAGCCACCAAGTGGGGTTTTAATGGTAGATATAACGAACTAGTATTCATGGGGGTTATTTCATGGTATATAAATTATATAAACCAACAAACATAACTGGGGTTTCAGGTTTGACAGTCGGTTTGACCATGATTTTTTTGAGACCATGGTTTCAGACGATTTTTGGGCTTTTTTTTTGTGTCTCATTTGTTTGACACCAGACTGGCATGCACAGGTGCCTCGAACGACCTCGCAATTCCGGCATGCTTTGCACAGCCTCATCAAGGCGTTGTACAAGCGACTCTTTGAACGATTGGTGGATAGAATCAATGGTTTACCCCTCAGATGACTGGTGATGACTGGTGATGACTGGTGTTTCAGTCACCGCAGCTGCCAGCCTTGAGGTTCATTTCAAGAACTGTCATCGCAGAGTGAGGCGAGAGGGTGGGCCTTCGTTTTGTGTGTCAGGCGTTCTGGAGTCAGGCTGGATTCTGTGTAATGACTTAGAATTTGAAGCACACACACACTCTCTCTGTGTATCTATCTATCTATCTATCTATCTATCTATATATATATATGCACATGCATACGTATGTACGTACGTACTATATACATACATATGTACGTACATACAGACATACAGACAGATATAATTACATATTATATGGCATATGATATATACGTATGATTGTATTTATCTATATATGTATATATATAGTTATCTACATATACGCATACATACATATGTACATTTATCTATCTACCTATCTAGCTAGCTATCTATCTATCTAGCTATCTATCTATGTAGCTATCTATCTATCTATCTAGCTAGCTAGCTATCTATCTATCTATCTAGCTAGCTAGCTATCTATCTACACATCCATCCACCTATCTACACAATACACATCACGTGCAAGTATACAGCATACGCAGACATATTTTCCGTAGGGCACCTATGCAAGAACGGGAAATCACCTCAGCTCGCAGAGGACGACTTCCATCGCCGTGAAATTGGCATTTTGGACATCTATGGCTTTGAAAGGCTGCAGCGCCACCCAGTTGCACGGTGTCAACGGTCATGTGGAGATGAGTTGCTCCTGTGACCTGCATAGTGAACCGAACACGACAACTGGTCCTTTGAGGAAACTCCTTTGAGCAGCTCTGCATCAACTTGGCCAATGAGCGTTTGCAGCAGTACTTCGTTGAGTGTCTGGGCACGAGCCTGTCGGAGCCTGCGGAGCCTGCGGAGCCTGCGGAGCTGTCAGAAGGGCCACAAAAAAAAACGGTAGCACGTGCTACCACTAAACTCCCAGGGATAATATTGGTTTGTCAGTTTGTGATCATTTTCCTCCTTAAGGCTCCTTAAGATGGCACCTGTGATCAGGCCGAGCATGGTTTGAAAACCACATTGCACACATTAGTGCGGTAAGGGGAGACCTTTGCAGGACTCAGTAGGAGAGAACCTGCTGCTCCAGTTTCACCATAGTTCCATCAACTTAGCCATCGGAGCTGTAGCACTTCGCCATCGCCCCGAGGAATGTCTTGATGGCCGAACAAGACCTCTACCGCCGTGAAGGTCTTCCATGGCCTGGCCTAGTGTTGCCGGATTCCAGCCCGGTGGTTTCCGCCATTGGCCACACCTTCAGAATTCTGGATGAGTATAGCCAGCAGCTCGCCAAAGGCCTGAATTTGTACATGAATGTAGTTATCGAGTTCGTATTTGGGGAAGGTTTCAAGTCTGATTAATTCTGACTTTGCTGATTATGTATGATCATGTGCTGTTTTTTGCATGCGAATGCAGAGTTCCCTCAACCGACTTTTGCTTATTGCTGTTGTTTGGCAGGATTCACATTCTGTGCATGCTGCAAAGACAGAGAGAGAGAGAGATTAGATTATATTACATCGATCTATTAGATTAGATTGGATTGGATTGGATTGGATTGGAATGGATGGACGGACGGACAGACAGAGAGACAAATCAATGGATCTTTGGATTGATAGATCGATGCCCCAGAAGTACTTGTATGGACTTTGCTGACGTCCAAAAGAATGTCAAGTCTTACCATCTGGTTATTTAACATAGCCATAGAAAATCACAATTTTTAATAGGTAAACCATCTATTTCTATGGGCCATCTATCCCATGGCGAACTGTTAAATAACCAGAGGGTATAGGATTTTCTCATTTTTTTCCACTTTGGCATCGCTGAATCAACTGAATCCAATTTGGAGCTGGAGGATTCGAAAAGACGGACGAGAGCTTTTGCCAAAAGACGGTGGATGAAGCGCAAAAGGACGACACAATTTTTGGGGCTCCAGGGCTCCACGGGAAATCAAACAGAACGACCAGAACGAGATGGGGATGACAGAAATTTCTAGGGACAACTGGGACAACTGGGACAACATGGATACGATAATTGCAGGATATTTGCACCATGATTGCACTGGGAAGCCTCGGCAGCGAAAGGATCCAGCGCGGCGGGAGTTTTTGCGCCAGCTGAGAGTCTCAAAACGTCGTCCCACTGCTGTGAACGAGGTAGGCTGAAGTATCTCACTGCGTGACATCTGTCTCTGGAACATGTATGAACATGTCCCAGTGTTGACCCTGGCAACCAAGTCCCAACTAGAAACACCTGCAAGTTGTTCAATTTCGCTGGACCATGGACAATTCACGACAGGGTGGGGGAGGGCTCTTACCCATGACACGCAACACAGGGCTTCATGGTGAAACACTATGCTGGTCTTGTGGAGTACAACACCAAAGGCTGGTTGGATAAGAAACTTGTCTCATCAGTTCGGGCTGCGTGGCTGTGTTCCAGGATTATTGTCCCACAAAGTCCTTGGTGGAAACAAAAATGGTTTGAAAACACCCACATACTTTGCGACATATCTTCAACAGGTAGACCTCATAGCTATGTAATAGTATGTACCCTCTGGTAATTTAACATAGCTATTGAAAATGGCCATAGAAATAGTGGATTTCCCATTAAACATTGTGATTTTCCATGGCTATGTTAGTTTACCAGAGGGTAATAGTTATATCAGTTGATGCCGAGGATCGTTTGCGAGATACTGATAGCTCCAATCACACTGAGGAACAACGATCGCTTACTGCCAGACTGTGAGGAACTGATTGGCACCTCGGCAGCCTCGGTAGTTTGCCGTTAGGTTGGTAGATGTTGGTAGAACAGCCATGAGCAGCCACCGCTTTGTACAAGACTAGCGACCTAGAAAACCATAAAGCCTTCAGAATGGGAACGGGAAGCAGGAAACAGCTTTGCAAGAAGGTAGGAAGAATAGATTCTTTTGAGACCTAATTAAAATAATTATATAAATCTAATTGAGACAGAGCAGCTGACTTTGGACGGGAAAATGGGAGCGCAAGAAAATAAAGTGTCAAAAACAGCAAACAAACTTCCAAGTCAGGAAACACGCGGGAGTCATGTCGTAGAAGTAGCCATCGCACAATCTTAGATCTTGACCGACTGCAGGTAGCTCCAGCTTTGAGTTGGTAGCTTCCTTGAAGGACGAGGACATGGGAAAGGCCTCCGGGGTTAAATGTTGGGATGCTGGGATCGCTTCCAGGCTTTGGATGATATGCAACACTGCAACATGGCTCAACATGGCTCAACCATTCAGGGTGTACCACTGCCCTGTGATGTCTGATTCTACCGGGACATCTTGGCGTATTGGACCCCTCAGCAGGCTTTCCTAGCGGGGTTGAATCTTGAGTACCCAACATTTCTCCCAACAGTCCTAGCATGCTGTAGGAACTGGGGAAATCCATATACTGTGAACAGCTGTAGGAGTATCACTGTCGATCCACAGCAGCAGCGAACGTTGATGGGATGCAGGCACCGTTCCGATCCATCAGCAAAAAGTACTGCACCGACCTGGAGAATTTGCTGCAAACCTTAAGCAGCTGCCAGCTGCACTACATCCGTGACTTGATTATGACCCATCTTTGACCCGAAGAAAGCTTAAAAACTAACCGTGACTTCCCTTTTTGATTCTCTGTAGATCATTCAAAAGGATGGTGTTTCTGTGACATTTCTTTTTTTTCACCTGATTTCAGTCTGGATGTCGATTACTTGGGGGGTTTACCCTCGATCCTTTGCTTGTCATCCTGAGTTCGGATTGTTCTGGGAGATATGGGACCAATGGGAGATACCCAACGAGAAATCGGTGACTTGCCTCTGCATGTTTGCATCTCTGCTCCCATAGCTGTCAAACTATGTTGACTGAGGATGTTTCAAGCCCAACGACTTTCAGAAGGCTGGTGTCTTCGATGAAACACTGGTCCTGGACCAAATTGTGCAGCCAGAAACTCAGGCACCGATAGGTGCAGAAAAAAGCGTGCGGAGTAGATGGACTTGGCTGTTTGCACATTTGTCATGAACTCAATTTCAACATCTGGCATTGGAACATATATTGGAACATATATTGGACAATCATTCTAAGAACAAGATGGAATATTCCTACCCCCATATTGATCCATATTGGACAATGAGATATCAATCATCAATCACCTAACAATAACCATCATAATGGTAGTAATCACCACAGGTATGTGATATATCAGATCTTTTCAGACCGCCCATTCCAGGTGCGGCACTGTGGAGTTGGTGAAGCTCATGCACGACGGCTATCCCAACCGCTGTCGATTTCAGGAGATGCTGCGCTTTCGTGGCTTGGAAAGAATGGAGATGGATGCCATTGACGGTTACCCTCTGGTAAACTAAGATAACTATGGAAAATCATCATTTTTCATGGGAAAATTCACTATAAATGGTGATTTTCCGTAGTTATGTTAGTCATTACCAGAGGGTAGTTTCCGAATGAAACTTACTTTCAGATGGTACAGATTTCCACAGATTGGGCTTTGGCTGCTCACTGCTCACTATGACTCGGGAAATTTAAGATCACCTCGAGGTGGTCGATTGTCGGGGGATTGTCGCCAGGAATTTTCACTCAACCCGTGGCCAACCAGTTGAGTATATCTGGGTAAAGATCAGCTGGTTCAAAACTCCACTTCTCACTATATTTTGCTGAAGATGGGGCAATCCACCAACCTGTTTCGCAATAGTTTTGTCGACCCTTGGCGCAATACTTTTGCAATGCCAGAGGGGTGAGCAACAGCCATGAGCCGCAGGTGATTTGCTGCCGGAAAGCTTTCAAAGGTATGGGACCCGCACCTTTATCGAGGCCCTTCTGCTGGCCTACGATGTTCCTGTTGAGGAGAGGGCTTTGGGTCTGATTTTCCGGATGCACCCCATCTTGGAAAATACTCTTCACACAGAGAGGCTTCGAATGCTGAGACAGTGCCAACAGAGATTAAAAGACTCTGCAGTATAAATGAGAAAAAGAAAAGATAACGACTGTATCATCAGCCACTCATGGCTATGTACTCATCCTCACTTTCAGCACATAGCGAAATGCCCTGAATATCTGCGTTCCAGTGCTTTTGTACCTCACGCGACCATCGCCGTTCACCAGGACTGGGCCCTGGGCATGTCACGAGTCTTTCTGCGGGCTGGACAGCTCAAGGCCTTGGAGGATCTCCGGAGTGCCGGCGCTGCACCGGATCCGGAGAAGCTGAAGATCATCATGCGGCAGATCATTCGGAAGAAATGGGTTCGGGCCGTTCATGCCATCGGCTTGTGCCGCTATTTGCCAGAGCTTCTTGTTGTGAAATGGTGGGCCGGCTGATGTGACAAAATGGTGCATCGTAGATCGAAAGAATTGAAATAGAGCAGGAAGGGCGGCAAGTGGGCCATGTGTGCCAGGTGTTGCCCTCCTGTTGGTGGACATCCCGTTGCAAGAGTAGCTGGTTTTTGGCACTGTTGTGGAATGTCTATGTCTATGAATGCCTTACTTTTTGAATCCCATAATTTGTTATCCAGTTGCTCCATTTGTGGATGATTTTTCCGTCCCAGCGGATCGGAATGATTACAGGGAATCCCTAAGTTCTGTTGGTAAAAAAGTGTGCTGTTGGTTTCCAGTGAATTTCCACGTCGTCCAGGTTCCTGGCTGCCATTCGCCTGAAACGCGCTGAGCAGGCTCTGGCCACGAAAGCTCTTCTGGTTGGGAGGCTGCATAGCTTGTTGGAAGCTGCCAGGCCTGCTGGAGCCTGATGCTGTCATTGGGTTGCCATGAGCCCTCCTGTTTTGCAATGTAAAGCAGATGGTTTCCTCCGATTTCATACAAATTTCCGCTTTGTCATCTTTGTCCAAGTTGGGGATACTTATCCCTTCCCTTCAAATAATATAAACAAGGCCCACAGAAACGCTGGTTTTTGTAGTGTATTCGTTCATTTTGGGATCCCCGGATCCAATTTTTTGTTGAATTCCATCGTTTTGAGGAGGTTGAATTTGCAAATTCCAGATATTTTCATGATATTTCTGTGTGTTTGGATGGGCAAATTCCAGAGTATGCTGGTGTCTGTTCACGGTGAGCCCTTGGCCGATTCGGGGTGGATCCAATGGCGCAGAAGCCGTTTGTGGGAGAAGCGACAGCGGGCCTTGCGACGATGGCGGGTGGCCTTCTACACAGTGAGCCTCGCGCGGAGTCTCATGGTGCAGGTGAGAAATGGTGAGAAATGGTGAGAAACGTCCAGTTGCTGCCAGAAAATGCCAGAAACGATGAAACGACGGGGGGATGGGTTGAAATCTCAGATTTGGTGCACCATCTCACCTTTTTGGCATCAAACTGTAACTTTAATGCGTGCGGTTGGACCCTCTTTGAGGGTGTGGTGAAGCCCGGTGGTGCATGGTGGTGCCAGGCACGAGCTCGACGCCTCCAGAAAGCCATGCGGAAGTTCTGGCTTCTTCGCACCAGGCAGAGGGATGGGATCTCGGCAGAAAACCAGGAATCATCAGGAATCCAAATCCCATTCGAATATGGGTTTGTCTGAAAATAGTGTACCCCTACACCCAATGGTTTTGCTGATCATTATCCCTACTAAATGGCTATAATTGGAGGTATACCCCATTTTCAGACATACCCATATGAATGGGCAAATTATCAACTGAGGTTTACACATGTTCGTTTGGATTTGAATGGGATGATCATTTGGATTCCTATGGGATAATCATCTTGTGTAAACCAATCTTAAATTGATGATCTTAAAAAAAGGTTTACACAAGACTATGCCTACGATATGCGTGTTTCAAGAATTGGGATACCCCAATTTGGTGGTCTTCTTGGTTAGTTCATCCCCACTCTTCAGTATCTTGCTGGGATAGATTTACAGCGGCGCACCTGTGTTGCAGGCTCCATGAATGGGCAACAAACAAAGCCGAGGAGGATGGGCAGCATATTTCCATAATTTTCCATATATTTCTGTAATGTGAAAGAACAGAACAGTCAGAACATGTCAGTGGCAGACTAACCAGTCTTGCTCGTTTTGAGGGTGCAGCTCCTGTAAGCTCCAAGTTACCCAAGCAATGTTGCTTTCTGCGAAGGATATTGCGGATATTCCGAATACGTGTCAAGTTTTTTGGGCTCCTGATTGGCATATGATAGGCAGCCCGTGATGCAGCTGGTCATATGCTAAGTACCTTCCGGGAACGCAGGCAGTGCTGGAAGCAGAACGCAGAGCTGCAGAGGAGGCCGCAGCTCCCTGGAGAGATCTGGACTTGTTTGACCAGACTTCAGCCACCAGATTAAGATTTGGAGACGAGAAGTGGCAACAAAACCCCTGTTGGTTGAAGATTATGGGGGTTATATATGGTTATATACTACCAAATATATTGCTGATTATCATCATAATCGGGAATCCCTATCAACCCACCACTATGGAATGACCGAGGGTTTTGAACACGGCTCAATTGAACTTAAATCCATGGCGACTGAATGTCCCAAGCTGCCCTTTCGCTTCTCTGCCTGTAGGAAAGACTGGAAGCAGAGCGACAAAAAGCAGAGGAACAGGCCAAATTCTATCTCTTCAGTTTCATGCTGCTAGACAGTTTCTGGTGGCTGAAACTATTTCTGTTGCATCAATAGCTGAAGGAATGTGGTGTTACAGTAGCAGCTTGCTCAGTGGTCATTCTTGAGTCCCGTGATCTTCAACTGCGTGCCTCTGGAGAATATATTCAAAAATGAAAGGAATGTGTAGATACAGTATAGATGTCTGATTGGTGCCCCTGCTGTTGGTGGCCATTACGCCCTTGACACATTTTTCCTAACATGGTTGGTGGAAAACACTTTGTCCTTGGAAGGAAAGGGGGGCCCTCATACGTTGAAATGTGTTCATGTACGGGCTCATATAAGGAAGACTGGTGTCTGCTTTTCCAACAGCATATTGTGGAAGGACAGCATGCAGATGTTTCAAAGTGCTGGTTGGTTGTTTGAATAAAAGTGCAGGCAAGACAAGCAGAAGCCAGAAGAAGGGCTGAGGAAGAGGCCTTTGAAATTCAATTGCCAGATGCAAATCCTGCCCCGGTAGCAGTGCAGACGGACATGCGACTTGTTGTTGCTTGATTTGTGTCAGTCACGAGAAATGACAGTTATGAGAGCCAATTTGTCTCATTCCATTTTTGGTGTGGAGATTGTTGAAACAAATTGGATACATGGATGGCTGACGTGGGTCGGCGCATGTTTGAGACGAAGCTTCTTCTGTAGGCAAGGCTTGAGGAGGAGCGTAGAGTGGCGGAGGAAGAGGCCGCTGGAGACTTTATTCAAAAATAAAGAGGATTGTGTAGATACAGTATAGATGTCTGA
>Ga0126342_10003717_pt1 | contig 25493 bp, 22 predicted proteins | sample Cyp1metagenome_FD_92528 | JGI IMG/M metagenome (GOLD analysis project Ga0126342, IMG submission 92528) | Coral microbial communities from Lord Howe Island, Old Settlement Bay, Australia - Cyphastrea 1 metagenome | ecosystem: Host-associated > Invertebrates > Cnidaria > Coral ... | reverse complement strand
GAAGGGTTAGAAGGGTTAGAAGGGTTAGAAGGGCTAGAAGGGTTAGAAGGGTTAGGACGTTTAGTAAAGTTTAGAAGTTTTAGCAGGTCGAGCAGGTTTAGCAGGTTTAGAAGGTTTGAAGGTTAGAACATTCTCCAGAACCGTGTTGAATCTGACCTGGCTCTGCACCAAAGCATGCCCGAACCTTTTCCCAAACCTTCTCCTGAATCCTCTGGCCCTAACCTGGTTTTGCACAAAATCCTCCCACACCTTCTCCGGATTTTTTTTCCAGATTTTTTTCTCCGGAACCTTCTCCGGAACCCGTTTGTGGACACAGCGACTCGCACAGAAAAGCTCTCACACACACACCTGTCTAGACAAACATCAAACACACAATTCATCCAGACACACAACTCATGCATTTCATGCTGGGAGCACTCTTTCATTAACCTGCATTTTGGGCGCCAGGCACGGCAGTCGCAAGGCATCAAAGTTTGCCCTTTGGGGTAGTCGGAACTTCCAAACCAAGACCGCGTCTGAAACCGACTTGGTCCCGCGATTGTTTTGCGAAAACCATTGAGTAGATGCCAATCGAAGCACGGGTGCATCTTATTTTTTTTTCTGTTGTGCGCATTGTGCGACTTTTCTCATGTAATACCAAAGAAGGCAATAAGTCTCCGTTTGATTGGTTTTTGCAAGGCTCTGGTTGCTGGCAGCATGTTCAGTACGGCACCCTGTTAGTTTCAAGCAAACACGCAACCATTCTGGGCTGCCACATTTCAACATTTCCACGAGAACCCCACTTGGGTCAATTTTTTGTTTTCCTTCACGACTCGAATTGTTTTGGTGAATTTGTCCCTCTTGAATTTTGATTTAATTTTACGATACCATCAAATTGTTTTTTATTCTCGTGGCCTTGCAGCAAGTTGCGTTCCATGAGCAACTAGACTATCCCTCACAGTGTGCTGTTTTCAAATGTTTGTTCATTCATATCGCGGCACGGCTCGACCATGCGCACTGGTCAATTTCAAAATGTTTCCCAACTATTAACCGAATTCAGTTGGCGTTGGTTGCTCTTCAATCCTCCATACTTGCTTGAGAACGGGCATGTGTGTATTTTTTTAACCGGTCCAAACATTGGAAGGAAATTCTGAAATTTAGGATTTGGATAAACTGTGCGACTGAGTCCATTAGGACAGTTTGTTTGCTGCACTACCAACACTAAGTGTACCGCAACCTTTTTTCAACCTTTTGCATCCAATTTATGAAGGTCAACCTGGGTCAGCCGACGGCCACAGCACTTCCCTCATTGAATATGGTGTCAACCTGAGCCCGTTACTTTTCAACGCTGTGCTGGGCCAAGCGTTGTCCAGAGAAAAAGCACGCATTGGAGAATGTGGTTTGCATATGCGTGTTTCGGCCAGGCCAATCCTCCGTGTTTGAATACGCCACCGCGTAAATTTTCATCCACGGGTGCGACATGATGAAACAAATTCAAAAATTATGGGTCAACGCGCGCCCGAATTAGAATTTATTTTTTTTTGGGGATACATGTGTCTGAGGATGCAATTCTGAGTTCCTACGCTTACTGGGCAAGGTTCGCAGTCGCTCTGGCCCGCACATCCTCCGATCGGTACCTGCGCACGCATCCATAGCACGATGGTCACCCCTCCTTACCCGCGCGGCACAAACACCCTTTGCAGCCAGCCTCGTCCTACAAGACCCAACAACCTACACAAACACGGACGGCAACACGCCACCCCTCAGCACAGTCCTTGAACACCACCCAGGCACTCCACCCCCGGCATCCCGCCTCCCTCTTCGACCCCAGGCTTTGGACTTATTGCCACCCCGACAACATCCAAGTGGCCCGGCACTTGGTCAGCGGAAGTTGTGAGTGTGACACCGGACCAAAATACCGACTTCATCGCGCAGTCAAAAAGGCGTGCAGGAAAAAAAAACATATATGTTCAGTTTCACCAACACATAAGTGACTGGAAGAGGCTCAGAGGGGGAGGTTCGGGTGTTAAAAATTAAATTCATGAGGCTGGAAATATGTTAGCCCCACCGGAAAAAGGCATGACAGGACAAATTCAAAAATTTCGGGTCAACGCGCGCCCAAATTGCAAAACACTTGTTTTTTTGTTGCAAATACACTTCTCCCTGCACAGGGATACAAACCATATGTCCAGTTTCACAAAACCAAAGTGACTTGAAGAGGCGAGGCGCAGGTGTCAAAATAAAATCCAAGGGGCCAAGGGCCTTAATTTTTTGGGCTGAATACTTGCGGATGATTCTCAAAAATGCGCCCTACAGGAAAAATCGCATCACCGGGCCAATCCTCAATTTTTGATTATGCGACAACGTGGCCTTCATCATAGAGAGGTAACGATGGGCAAATGTAACGATTTTGTAAGAGCGCGCACTCAGGTCGCAAAATCTTACTTTATGCTGAAGATCAATTTTACCCCGCAAAAGGGTACAAAAGAGTGACTTGAAGAGGCCGACACGCAGGTGTCAAAAATAAAAAACCTAGGGGTTGGACGTGTTTTTTTTTGGTTTTTTTTGTGCTGAATACTTGCATTTGATCTTCATATTGGCCCCGCGAGAAACCGCATCACCAGGCCAAATCTCAGTTACTGAATATGCCCCAATGTAGACTTTCATCCATGGATAGGATATGATGAGACAAAATCAAAAAAAAAATGGGTCAACATGCGCCCTCATTAGAAATTATGCATTTTTTTGCTCAAGGCACATGTGTCCTTGCAAATGGATACGGATACAAACATGGTCAGTTTCAGCATCAAAAAAAAAAACATATTTGAAGAGGCCGAGGCTCAGGTGTCAACAATGCAATCTAAGAAGCTTGATTTTTCCTGAATACTGGCAGATGAATTTTAGAGGTTGGCCTGGCCAACGTAGATCTGATATGATAACGATATCTTTGTATATTCCAGATCGTGGGATCACTGTCCACATTCAAATCCGCATTTGATGTACCCCGGCGGGTCCTGTCCTGAAAAATAATTGGGTAACGTTTCCAAGAGTTGTTTTATGTACCCCTGGTACCAAATGCGGTCCTGGGCGCCAACCCTCGTGCAATGCTCGAATAACCTCCCTTAATATTCGGTTGCTGGACTATTTTTCGGGGTTGCACGGATCACAGGTTTAGTAAATAATCCGCACCTGGAACATCTTAAATGGCGGATCCAAACGTGTCCACCTGTTTTTTTTGGTGAAACTGAACCTATGTGTTTGTATCCTTTTGCGGGGGCAAATGTATCCTCAGCAACGAATACACGTTCTCCAATCCGGGCGTGTTTTTTTTGAACTATTCTGGCCATAGCACTTCTACTAGCTATCATCACGGGAATATCTGATCTGTGCATTGCAGGTGTCTTCGGCGCAGGCAAAACCAGGTCTTTAGCTGTATTGTTCATAGCTTTGACCTGCGAAGTCGAGGACTTTTCTGCTGTCGTATTTATCAAGGAAAATGTTGCTGCGAAAGCACTGGCTGACTAGATCAGTGACCTGGATCCGCCCACTCAAACGTGTTTTGGGCGCCTGCTTGGACGAATCGAAGAGGGCAAGGGCGAGGCCTACGCAACTCGCATCGATGTCCGCTGCAATGATCGGAACCGCATCATCTCAAATAAACGCATCATCATCGCCACAGGGGGCTCTGCCACAGCAGAGAATTCCATGAGGTACTCAACGTTCAACCAATGGTTGTCGAAAGTATGGATGGCTTTCATGGATGAGAGCCAGCAGTACGGGAATTATCAATCTTTGACCGCAACGACAATACTGTTTTCTTCAGACATACGAGGTTTTCCGTCGGAGACTGGCAGTCCGGCTGATGGATGTACATAATTTGGTTCTGTTTCTGCAAGTTTTTTTTGTATTGACACAGTGGGAAATTCCCCCTGTGTTTTGTGGCAAATTTTGTGTTGTTTTTGTTTTGTGTTGGGCCCCGGCCCCGTTTGTGTGTTGCTTCGCCGTTGCTTCTCTTGGCGAAGCGCAAATCTGGCTGGGGGATTTGCGGGTCGTCTTTTGTTTTCGCCCCTTTTTTCGTTGTTTGGTTGTTTCTTTGCTTTGCCACCATTTTCTAGTACAGCTGGAACCACTGCGTTTCAGGCTGCGTGCTTAATTAGTTTGACCTGCTTAAACCAATTACAGGACCGAGCCTTAGAGCGACATCGGCCACACCAGAGAAAAAAAAATTGAATTATTCTCATCATGTTCCATCTATGGGTGAACCTCGGGTTGTATTTTAGCACCTGCGCGACGGCCCCTTCAGGTGTTTTTTTTGGGGGGGGGGGGGGTGAAACGGAACATATGTGTTACTATCGCTTTGCAAGGGCCGGATCATTGTTACTCTGAGGTTTGACATATAATATATATATAAATATTGTCATATACGCTGGAATGAATTCACCCCCCATGCGAAACGTGAAAAACTTGCTTTCCTGTTGCCAGACATTCGTACACCAAGGAAAATAATTTTGAAACAACATGGTTTTCCTGGGTTCAAAGGGACGCATGGATGTAGCATATGCAAATCCGTGATTTGCGAATTGGATTCCCAGGAAAAATTGCCAATGACATGGTTGAAGTCCTGTCTGGTATAAGGGCCTATAAATACATCGGGGAATCAATCCCTGGAAATCTCGAAATTACGAACGCATGTTAAAATTGATCACAGGATTCGCGTTGGCTGAGCGATATTTCATACACTTCATAGAGTTTTGAGATTGCGGTGTATCCCCAACGATTCAATTTCGTTTGGCGACTATTTCACTCACGTTTGCTCACCGGAATAAGTTGGACGCCATTCAAAGACGTATGTTACAAAGTGTTGTGGAACAGATACGTGTAAGAATGAGAACACAAGTCTTCGACATTATCCAACCGTGAAGCAAAGAAGTTGCAAATAGACACTATTCATTGGCGCAACAAATTTCTACACCCAATTTTTGTGCCACCTGGTGCGTTTCCTGGACACCTTTTTGTCAATGGCAACATTTTTGTTCTTTATGTGCAAGGAAAAAACGGTAGTCATCCACATTTTAAATGGGAGGACCGATGAAAACAATGTTCAAGAAAATATGTCCTTGCCTACAATAGATGGACAAATTATTCAAACCCCGCATCCATGAATTGGAGGCCACCCCTTGTCCCCAAAAATTTCAACGTTATGGTTTTGTATCCTTGTTCCTGATCCTAGGGTTTGATTTATTTCGTCCATTCGAAGGAGCGAACCAAGCCAAAAAAAAACATTGTAATCGGGGGCGCGGGTGGTTATTGGATTACAAGGGTTTGAATAATTCGTCCATCTACGGTACGGGGACCGGTGGTCAGCAGGAGTGCAGAGAATGTGATTTTTTCCTAGTTTGTAATTTGTTTTTTCGGTTCCGTGATACGTTGTCTTTACGCGCGCTTTGCTGGTTCAGTTCCGGCATTCTTCCATTTAAATTTCCCTTCTCTAGGCGTGATTGCAACAGCTGTGCTTTTCCAACTCCCTTCCTTACGCATGATTGCAATTCCTGTGTTTTTCCAACGTGATCGAACAAGCTGTGTCCCTCCAGTTCCACTTCCCGCACGTGATGGAAAATGGTGTGTTTTTCCAGTTCCCTTTCCTTCAATCACACCCGGGAGGGGGGACTGGAAAAACACGGCAGTTGCAAGCACGGCCGGAATGGAAACTGGAAAAGCACAGCATGTGGAAGGACTTTCGCGACACGGCCGGCTGAAGTGGGTTGTCCCATCCACTAATATGGCGATATCATGTGATGACTTACTTTCTTGAAAAAACGACAGCTGCCTTGTCAATGCAAAAAGAAGAACTAAAGCTATTGAGGGATACATGGCGGGTCTAATCATCCACTTTTGTGGCGTTGTGACTGGCTTTGCTTTTCAATCATGGGGTGACTTCTTTGCTTAAAAAACAACAGGTGGTGACAGGTTGTGTGTTGTCCATGCATAGTTGTGGAAGAAATTAATACATCGAGGATTCATGATGGACCTTATCATTCACCTTTGTGGCGTTGTCGCTGGGCTTGCTTTTAGACTCATTTTGACACTTTGGGAGAATATAGTTTGTGAGTTCTTGGCAAAAACATTTGTCAGAAAAAATGCAAAACCATGATGAGAAAGTAAGAAGCGCATGAAACAGTAGATGGACAAATTATTCAAACCCCGCATCCATGAATTCGAGGCCACCCCTTGTCCCCAAAAATTTCAACGTTATGGTTTTGTATCCTTGTTCCTGATCCTAGGGTTTGATTTATTTCGTCCATTCGAAGGAGCGAACCAAACCAAAAAAAACATTGTAATCGGGGGCGCGGGGGGTTATTGGATTACAAGGGTTTGAATAATTCGTCCATCTACGGTAGTTTTCCTGGAATAAAGCGGTTTCCACTCTCAAGTGGGTGAATTTCACAACTACGTTTCAAGAAGAAAGTGGTGACATCTGATGGGACGTTTTCATTTTTGATTTCATTCCGTTTCAGTTTGTTTCTAATGCCCAAGTCTTGTTAGGACCGTAAAAGAAATTTCACTTCGACTTGAACGGGCGCAACGGAACGCAACGCTGTTGGATTGCAAATGTAGGGAATTTGAAACGTACTTCATCGCCCGAATCGTAAAACGACGTCGTACATGTCTGCAAAACCATATGGCCATCTATGCCCGCGGAACTTCGTAGGTTGACCTGAGGCATGCAATTTTGAAATCTTTATCATCTAACTATTTATCTATCTGTCTATCTATCTAACCATCTATCTATCTGTCTATCCATCTATCCATTTCTTTTCTATCTATCTATTTATCTGTCTCTCTATCTCTGTCTCTCTATGTCTCTACCTCTCTATCTCTCTATCTCTCTATCTCTCTATCCCTCTATCTCTCTTTGTCTCTATCTCCCTATCTCTCTATCTATCTATCGATCGATCGATCTATCTATCTATCTATATCTCTCTCTCTCTCTCTGTCTCTCTCTGTCTATCTATCTACTTATTTGTCTATCTGTCTATTTTTCTCTCTGTCCATCCATTCATCACATAGATACATAGATACATAGATACATAGATACATAGATACATAGATACATAGATAGATACATACATACATGCATGCATGCATGCATACATACATACATACAGACAGACAGACATACCTACCCACCTACATACATAGATAGATAGATAGAAAAAGATTGATGGACAGAAGAAAGAGACTCGGACTCTCAACCACCTTTCGTTCCATCAGTCGACCCGCTCTGCCATCCATGCATCCGGTACAGACTGGTCAACCTGGGTTTGTCATCCGCGCCAACATTCTTCAGAAGTACATTGGGACAGCATGTTTTCTAGATGTTCCTTACGTTTTTTAATAGTTGAACCATGTTAAACCGGTTAATTTCATAGAGCATACCCTCAAAGCCTGAATCGGGGGTTTATCTTGCATGCCGTTGGCCAGATTGGTTTTTCGCGCGGTGAGGGACATGACCTGGATACTGTCCACCTGACAACACTAAGCAACACTCGCTGAGACGATTGCAAGCCAAGGGCATCAGTTTGATGTGTCCAATTTCTGCTTGCGATTTTCCCAGGTACGTTTGAACGGGCACTTTGTTGCGCCGGACCTAGTGCGCCACAAGCTGCCAACGAGATCCGCAAACGGCGTATGTGAACTTGGTATCAGGTTGAGGTCCGCGAGGCCTGCGACCTTTCAAAGCGTACGAAGTTTGGGTGACACGATGTCCGGTGGAGCGTGTGCTGGAACTTAGGGTGGGCAATCCAGGTCGGTGGGGGGATCAATTGCGTCAGTTTGGATCACTTGCGTCACTTTTGAAACCAGTACGCACTGGGGAGGGGCGTTTGGGGACAGCTTGCACTCGGACTGGAAGTTCGTCTGCTACTGTATTGGTTTTCACTTACGTTTGCAGGCAGGCCAGACGCCACAGGTTCATATGGGGAGGTGGAGGAGTGGGGGGGTAGTGGGTTGTAGTGGGGCGGGTGTAGTAACGTTCCCAACAATTTGCAGATGGACAGGACATGCATCCGCTACAGTGTATATTTGATGTCTGTTTGCGCAAGTGATGCCAATCAAAGCGGTACAAACCATCGAACAAAAACAAACGGCACAAGCAGGACCCCGACGAAGAATTTGGCATGGTGGGGCACACAGAGTTTGCGAGTTTGCTGTGTAAGGAGGCCGGGGAGGGGAGAGGAAAGGAGAGGAGAGGAGCCTGACAGGTGTGAAAAAACAGTGCGCCACAGGGAATAGAATCAGCCCACTGAATGGCAACCCGAAGCGAGCCAAGTCTGAAGCAATAGATCTGGTTTGATTTGTGTAACCTTCCCATAGACGTTGGTGAAATTTGGAGAAATGTAGTTCAAGGTGGGGATGCTGCAACGCAGGTCAAGGGGGGATGGGGATGGTTCAGGGATGATATACCAGATATATAGTACATAAAGGGTGATTGGGCGGTGACGAAAACAGATGATAAAAGTTTGGAGCCAACGTAGTTGCATATGCTGCATAGCTGTTTTCCATGGTCACGCATAAATCCGGGCAATACGAGTGCTGCTGCTCTTGAATTTTGGCTGGCATACGCCATGTGTCTTGTGCACATATCATTTTTGTGTGAGATTTTGATCATTAGGTCGTTCGTGTTGGAATACTGTACCAGGTTGGCTCGGTGGGTGCAGTGCGCACAATGACATTATCTGAGGACCGAAATCTTCATATTATGCATCTTGAAGTTCAAGAGAAATGTCTGCTGCTGTGTCGGTACGGTACTTTCGTGGATTCCATTGTCCGGCAAGCGCAGTGTGGAGCCTTGCTATTGCGTCGTTTTTTGACCTTCGGCTTCGGCGTACAGTTGTCTGTCCGTCGCGCAAAAAACGACTCCCTCCCGCAAGAGTCTCCACGGTTGGTGCATCGTGTTGAATACGCGATCAGGGTCCTTTGGACTATACGGGGCTTGAACGACTTATTGGAACACAAGCGATCTATGTCGGCCAGTCCAAAGCCGCCGGGACATTGTGACATGCCAGCCCAGCGAAATCTTGAATGCTTAGAGGTGGCCCCCTGGTGATCAACTTGGGATCATCCCAGAAAACACGGATGGGAAACCTGGCTGACAAAAATCCCCCTGACACCAAAAAACCATGGAAAAGCAAGGATGAATCGTTAACATCAACAAGAAATCATAACAAGCAGCATACAAACATTTATTTCCCTCTTTCAGAGACTGCCATTGTTCTAGCGCTGTGAAACGTCTCGCAGGTGCATTTAGCATCACGCTGCAGGGCTAGCTATTGAAGAGATGCAGCAGCGACCCTTTGTTGACTTTTAAAAAAAGGAACTGAAAACACATGTTTGATCCCCACCTAGGATAGCTAACCATTTGGCCATGACCCAAAAGTTGGAAAGTTCTTTGATCCTACGAATGGACCTGCAAAAAAGCAGCTCCTCATCTCTCCACGGACCTGGACCGCCAATCTACGGCCAGGATGACAGTGGTTGGAAGCAACATTTCAAGCACTGTGTTGAGCTCATGATGGGTTTCACCCAGCACCAATCATACCAATCTATTTTGGTCATCCCCAAGATTTTCCACTGTCGAGAGCAGTTTTCATCCTGTCCCATCATCTGCAACGGGGCTCATGGACAAATCCATGCTGCTTCACGGCTTCTGCCTTCAGCCACAATATTCACAGCCTGCAAGGTGCATGGCCAAAGGTTCAGCAAAATGTTGAATGTAGCCCTTTTGGGCAACCGCAAAATACAGAAAAATAAAATAGAGTCAAATCATTGACTTTTCTATCTATAATTTATTGCCATCAGCTAATGGGAAATGAAGTTCTAATCCAGAATTAGAGTAGGCTTTGCAACATGTTCATTTTCCAAACCCACATTTTCAGAATGAAAATCAGTTTTAATCTATTGCTGGAACCCTCACTTCACCAAGTCGGACAAGAAACTTCTGGATTTTTCAGGCCTCCCACGGTCCCAGGTTTTGACAAGTTGACAAACCCCGTAAAAAAAAAAAAAAAACGGTGTGAAGCCCGCCCTTCAAACAGGTCTTCCACCTAAGGTGGGTTTCTCTATGGAGGATGGCCCAACTAACATAACCATTTTGCAGGGAAATTTTGAAATCATCTTCCCAAGTTTTGTTTGTCCACAAATTGAGCAAATGATGTTCTAAGAATGATGTTCTAAGCTATGGAATGGGGTTTTCACAAAAAAATAAACAAAGCCACAGCTAGTTCTTCAGGCATTCCAAATTAGATTTCAGTGTCAAACATCACACATCGCCCCAGCCCCAAGCGCCTGATGTTTTGTTTTTGCGGTTCGAGGGCGAAATCGTGACCTGAAACAAGGTTTTGCCAAAGGATCTGGTGGGGACTTAGAAATGGTACTTCAATCTGGTTCAAATTTTATTATCTATGAGACTATGAGGAATCGGAAATTTGAAAGATCAAATATTGACAAACTCCAACTCTTGGGGGTGCACTACCCAAGTGTTTCTCCATTTCCCAAGTTTTCGTCAGTCCTTTAGCCATCAAACTCCGAGTTTGGGAATCCAGAACGAAAATCTCCAGCAATTGGTAAAACTACATCTCCACTCAAACATGGCCAAAAACGAATTTTTCCCCCATTTATATACCAATTCCAAAAAACCTCAATTTTTGGGGATTCGTAGTTTAATTGTTTTGTATTTGTGGAAAAAACTTCAATTTACCACATCAACTGCTGGTTTTTGTGGCATGTTCCCTCCATTTCCAGCAGTTTTTCGGTGGTTTTTTCCCATGGAAAAAACCTCCAAAAACCTCCCGGGCATCCCAGCACCGGCTCCATAGTCCGACACCGCGCCGTCGGACCTCGGCGCGTGTTCTTCTTGTCGTTGCTTTCGAGGGACCACTGGAATGATCTAGCACCAAATGGGAATCAGCCGGAATCAGCGGTGATTTATGGTGATTTATTGGTGATTTGTGGCGATTTATTACTGTTTTATGGTGATTTGTGGTGATTTGTGGTGATTTATGGTTTATGATCTTATGTATATGATGATTTACAGCGATTTACGGTGCTTTGTGGTGATTTATCTAGAAATGGAGACTTAACCAAGAAATGTGATTATCTATAATCCATTGATGATAAGATGCTGATGTTACCCCAAACCAACGGAGCTTCCTCCGTCAATACAACAACTGTTCAGATCCTGATATTCCTGATGATGTTTGTCATCCGTTGGTGGATATCCCATGAAAACTCACCATTTGGGCAGCCTAAAAAAAGGGAACGCCTTGGAAGTTGACAATCAAACATGGCCGAGAGTGGTCTTCCCAAGTCTTTCCAGTCGACCCATTGCGGATTGATTCTCTCGACGGGATGTCCCCATGAAACTTGGTATTTCGTCTGTGACCAAAACGAAAGATACCATCTGGTTATGACTAACATAACATAGCCGTGGAAAATGGAAAGATCCACCAAGATCCACCCATTTTTAAGTTCGGTAAACCATCTATTTCGATTAGGGCCATGGCTTCCATGGTGAACTGTTAAATAACCAGAGGGTACATTGAAAACTTTGACACCCAAAAACTCTGCTGGTTGCCACAACGGTGTAACCTCAACCATAAACCGCGAGGATCGCATGGCACCGAGCAACTCATTCTTGGACCTTGCGATGATCGAAGGGCTTGGTCCCTGGGGTATCCTCCCAACAGATCCTCTGGTTATTCAACCGTAGTTTATGGAAAATCACCATCATTTTTTTATGGTAAATCATAAATCATCTATAAATGAGCCCATTTTCGATAGCATGATGAGTAATCAGAGGGTGTTTCTATAGTTGGTTCATGAAATGCCAGGTGTACTCAAGTTCGCAAAAATGTTTATAGCTGGATCAACAAGTGATCCAAAAAAACATGGATTTGTGGCTTCAACTTCCCAACTGATCCTGCTGCATCCCCATCCAATCCATGGGCATCCCCAACTCTTTTGGAGACTTCACAGTGACCTGCTTTTGTCGTCGCAGCCGAGCGATGTAACGGAGGAGTAGCATCTGCTCAGAGATTTTGTGCATGTTCCATTGCCAGGTTTAATTTTGCTAGAGGTAGTCCATAGCTATAAACTCAAATGATCTATGTCTTATCGTGGAACATGTGGAAGCGCATATCCCACAGGATGGTAAAGTACATGTATTTTGCTGTTTCAATCCCCATGGTTTTTGGTTAAACGTCACCATATCAATTGGTGTAAAGCTTACTGACTTACCCTATTGTTTTTTTCCAGCGAAGTCCCCTTAATGAACTATTAATGGTTATTTAATGTTTATTTAATGGTGATTTAATGTTTATTTAATGTTTATTTAATGGTTGTTTAATGGTGATTTAATGTTTATTTAATGTTTATCTAATGGTTATTTAATGGTTATTTAATGGTAATTCACGGATGGTGATGTTCTGGAACTCCTATCTTTTCTGCGTCAGACTGGGAACTTTTCCCGCGACGCTGCGGAACCTCTTCGAAAAGGATGTCGAAGGCTTCCTTCACATGCGCCCCCGACAATGCACTGGCCTGGTGGGTCCACATCCAACAGGATATGGAGATCATGGTTAATAAAAGTTCAATAACGGATATGGACAATGTGGAACTATACAAGAAATGGCTGAGACCAGGATTTTATAGATATGTACAGTAATAGATACAATAGGATTGTATAGACTATATCGTATTCAGGAATATGAGTTTCACGGCACGTGAAATATGGAGATCACACTACTCTCATGGCCTTTTTCAGGCCTATTGAGGTCAATGCCACCTATGGTACCATCAAACTTACGAGATGAAGATCGACACCAAAAAGCCACTGTCAATCTGTCATCTTCCTTCAATGGCCATTTCAGGAACCTAAATTGGAGGTACCTACCATTTCCTGGAATTCCCATTGATTCCTTGCCAGAAAATGTTGGTCATTGGAAGTATCATGGAATCATTCGCAAAACTTGGGATGCAGCTTCTCTAGAAGCCTTTCAGTTTCTTTTTTAACACCAGGTGAGTACCATGCCATGAAAATTGGAGCTGTCCTGTAGCGGAAACCACAGCCACATCCGAGAAAATGACCACGGAATCTGATCAAGTTTCCTCTTTGGAAGTTGCCATTGTTTGGTGGTTCCATCTCTCGAATTCCTGGGGTCAACATTTGAAAAAAAAACGTGTGTATATATATATAGTATCTAGATATATATATATATATATATACATATATATATATATATAATTATGAGAATATATATAATATATATATATAATATGTATATATATATTATACATATATTCCAGTTATCCATGAATATCAAGGTCTCTGGGATGTTTCCACTTCCTGGGGAATTTCGATCCCACTTTCGTCTCCCCGCAGCCTCAATAAAGAGCAGACCTCAACCGGTCACGACGATTGAGGCATCAAGATGCTTCCATTGCCGTCGCCAAGGTTGCCATTCTAAAGAAAATTTCTAACATCCAGCACAGCTTCATTTGAAATAGTCCAACACTGGTCCAATGGATGAATCATACTGAGTACAGCTTGTTGGTTCGTGTTCATTGGTATTCATTGGTATTCATTGGTTGTCTTTGTCACCATACTATTATCAAACTGGAAAGCCCAAACTTTCTGCTGGAAATCATGGAGTGCTGGGTGCTGCTCACCGTTCTGCCGCGCAAACTCTTGCGCCACATCGTGGTACACCTGTGGCAAAGGTCGCTGGCCAATGATGGGAAAAGAATGTAGGAAATCCCTGGGAAGAATTGGAAATTGCTAGGAAAACCCTGGTTTTTTGATGGGAAAAATAGGGGGAAATACCTATAACATGTTCACTTAAAGAAAAAAGCCAATGATTCTTGGAAATCTCCCAACCAAGGATAGTTCTCCGAAAATTCTATCTATAGACATTGAAACAGCACGATGCATCCAAGTGACTGGGACCGTCCTGAAGTTGAGATTTTTCTCTTTCTGTGGCCGGAGATCGGCATTTAAACAACTTACAATTGTAGAATATGAATCATCTCTGCACATAGTTTCACCAGACTCTATATATACTTATTGCATCCTATTGTTATTGTATCACAAGAAAAACAAAATCCAAACTCTACAGTAAGTGTCTGGCTGTTGCGAAATGCGTTTCGAAAAAAAAAAAAAACTGCCATTTACAGCCGCCTGCCGCGTGGAAGGGTCTTGCTCCACCAAGTCAATCTGCGCAAAACCCACGGAAGCGTTGGTCATTGGAAGTGGTTTAAGGGGAAAATTCCCCGAAATCTCACCGGTTCAACGAGAAAAGCTGATGGATTGGATGTGTCGCTACTATAATTTTTGGAACACAATGTGTTCATACCCATATGATCAAAACAAAGTCGATGACTCGTCGATCCGATCGGAACTGAACAAAATGCGCTCGTCGCTACATATAATAACCTGGTTTTCAGAAATCGGCGCTTTCTAGGTATTTCCCAGTTTCACATTGGGATTTGGATGAGTTTCTTCTCCGGTCTGCCGCTGTGCCTTAAGTTTCTGCGGTTCAAAACACTGCCGGCCTTGTTGCCCACCAAAATGATGGTAGCATCCGGCAAAGCACCTGCAAGGTCACCATCCTACCTCAATTCTATTCAATTCTTCGGCCCAACAGGATCCTTCTCAATGTGGTACCCTCTGGTTATGTCAAAATAGCTATTGAAAATAGCCATTTATAGTGGGTTTTCCCGTTAAAAGTGGTGATTTTCCATAGTTATGTTAGTTTACCAGAGGGTACCCAAAAAAACCATGAAAACGTCTCTTGGAACTGAGACAGATCAAAATCGCTCCTGAAATCAAGCAGCCGTTGCTGAGATGCCCCCCGCGCCTTCACGCACTTCCGCCACCTCAAGGGAACGGAGCATCTCACTCGGTGGAAACAGGAAGGAATGGGGAAAAGTTTACCTGAAAATAACCATGGAAGCCACGGAAAGGACATGGAAAATTTGTTTGCTACCTGAAATTGCCATTTGTTTTCGTTCTGTCTTGAATTTTGGGGGTCTAGCTCCACAGTTGGCCCACTTGACAACCTGAGATAATCCTGTCAGGGGATACTCAAAATGAACTGCTCGGGGGCGACCTGTGAGTTGCCCCAAATCTGGGGCTCCCAGACCCAATTGGAACAGCTTCGGAACGTCTCCTGCCTCAAAGGGAAGATTGCAAGCCCCAACAAATTGAGAGTTGACCAAACAAGAATCATGGACGTTTTCATCTGGAAATTGGGATACTCGGATACTCATGTCAAGTGTAGAGATAGCAATGGTAATATATCTATCAAGAAGATTTGAGGTGACAATAATAAGCATGTTATGTAAGTACAGAGTTGGCACCAGCACTTGATAGTCTGATGTACCAAGAAAAATCGAGTGTTGAACCATCAAGACATCAAGCACACTGGTTGGCAACGACACATCAGTAAATGTCAACAAGACACTTGATCCAGGTTAGTAGTATGATACATCAAGCATCTTAATTTATCATGTCATAACTTGCTTTATCATATTTTATCATTTTATTCCAACCTGGATTTAGAAGTGTCTTGTTATAAATTTTATGGTTTTATTTTTGATTATGGAAAGAGGTGAAAACCTGTAACACCCAATAAATGGCACCTGGTGACGTCATAGACCAAGACCGTCTCGGCAGCGGTGTGGCACTGATGTGGTTTTTGCCCAATAAGATTGCGACCTACCCTATGGATTCATACGGCTGAAAAACCATCAGTTGATATGGGTTACAACCATTTACAACCTACATTCACCTTTTTGGGGTCTGGAAAATTTAATGACTCGAAAGGGTTCGGAAGAATCTCCCATCGTTGGGTCTGCCAGGCCCCATCTGTCTGCCATGAAATATCCCATTCTATATCACATTCTATATCCCCCATGATCCCCATATCAAATTCTAATTAATTTGCTTTGCAATTTATCTAGATGGTAACAAAAACTGTTTCCAAACGCTTGCAATTTTTCTGTGCAAGATGCAGAAATGTTGCAGAAATCTTGTGGCTCTGAAATTATGAGAATATCATCTCATTACAACATTGGATTCCAGATTATGGATATCATGAAACATTGGATGATATCCCCAACATGGAGAATCGCATTGGATGATCCCTGATATCCCCTCATGACCATCCATCGAACCATCGAAATCACATGGATCATCCAGTGCATTGCAACAGCGAGCCACGCCGGCGGCGCGCCGATAATGTGCGCGTGTGATGGCCCGATATCTCTCCTGGGACCGTCCACTGAATCCAGGGCGTTCCAACCGAAAGTCTCGGGAAGTTTGCCAAAAATTGGGGGTTACCATTTGGCCATCTATAAAATGGTTATCCAAAAGATGGAAGATAGATGGTAGTTGATCTTGGCAACCCAACATGATATATTGGTTATCAATTGTTGGAATGAGCCATTTGGCTTTGCCCAAAAATGGAAGATACCACAAAATGGCCCCATTTGAAAGTCTTTGAATGTGAAAAATGATTATCCAATTATCAACAGATGGAATGCAGGAATGCAGTACCCTACTTTTCAAACCCAAATGGAGGCGGCTCAATCGTCTTGACCTCAAGCTGTTCAGATCAGATTGGTGTTTTCCCTCCAACAATTGGATGGTTTAGATTTTGTTAAGGACTAAATGTATTGCGCCATTGGCTTGCCCAATGATAGATTGCCATACATGTAGCCCCCAACTTGCGTCCTGCCCGGCAGTGTCCCAAATCTGTGCCTGCACCAGGCAGTGGCAAGGCGACCAGAAAAAATAGCAGGAACCATTCAGGTAATATGTCTGGTTTCAAGAGGCCCCAAAATCAGCAGGTCAAGCACCATCATAATCAGCAGCAGTTGCTAGAAACCAGCCGGAGCTTGGGATGCCCAGAAGTTGAGCGTTCAGAAATTCCTCTGGGAACGTCGATTTCTTTGGGCATGTGCATCTTGTCAAAGTTTTTGAAAAACAAACGTTAGCTGCCTTGATGCCCGAAACAGCAACAAAACTCACCCACTGTTGAAGGATGTTCCTTAGACATCTTTAGGGGAGAAAACACCACCCAAACATCGTCCCATGTAGCCTGAAGTCTTGAGCACAAGGCGTCTTGTCGAAAAGAGGAGAATGTTCATCCAAGATTGAGGAAAGGACTATCGGACTATCTGATTGTAATTACCAATTTTACAAGAAACTAAATTTCACAGTTGCCATTCCTATGACCTATATAATCTCCCGAAAAGAAATGCGTTCTCAGCTCTCCACAAAACCTTACCTTGGGGTTGCCTGAAACTTTGGACCCCACCATATCATGGTTTAACATAATTCTCCCCATTACAATTGCCGTAAACTGGGGTCCGGGTACATCCCCCGGCTGCGGCTTAGGACGCTTAGCCACCGCACAAGGCCTTAATGTTCGTCCCCGAAGGCAACTTGCATGTCTTCCTCGGAGTTCCGAGTTGTCCCATTGATCAAGCATGGAAAAAACATGGAAAAAGATGTCAAGATATGTCAAGATATGTCAAGTGTCGTGGTGGGGACTGGGGACCCCCATTTGTTCATTGCGCTTTATCGGCATGTTCACCGCCTCCTCAATGTCCTTCGTTTAGACTAATGTAGATGACAACTGACAACCTTTAGATTCATGAATACATGAGCAGAACATACACCACACTCCCACTGGGTGTCCACAAATCCGTTCGTGATTGACGCGAAAGCGACCGATCGGATCGATGGAAAAATTGGAATTCATGGCGTATCTTCTAAAGTGGTGTAGCTTAGCATTACTCTCTGGTTATTGAACATAGCCATGGAAAATGGCCCATTTATAGATGGTTTGCCTATTAAAAATTGTGTTTTCCATGGCTATGTAACAAATAACCAGATGGTAAACCCAAATGTTCTGAGTTTATGAAGCCACATTGACACCACAAAAAAATCTCCGGAGTCCCCCTTCTCGGTCCCGGGCGTGGCAAATTCCACCTTGGCAAACAGGAGATCATCCCATCAAATTGGCTTTCTCTAAGGGGAAAAGTGAAAGTGGACAAATCATTGAAATTTGTTTGTTTTTGATTGGGAAAAATATGTTTTGTTGAAGTTGAAAGCATGAAAGTCTTTAAGTTTTTGCCCCAAAAAAATTGAAGGTGAATTAAAGTGTCAATTCTGAAATTTTGAGTTTCAAGTTTCAAAAGTGTTTTTTCCCCTGTTGAAGCACTTCTATCCAATTGGGCATTTTTGTCACCATCATTCCGAGGGGATCCAGGTCAACATCATATATCCCCAGATTTTGGGGGTCAAAAAAACAACGAAAAGAAAACAACAAAATGCCAAATGTCATTGAGAAAAACTAATCTGTAGTAATGAATTTATGATCATAGAATGTCTATGAATGTCGAACATTATATGGACAGATATTACTTATATATATATATATCATATATCATATATCATGATGTCGATACTTGTGATATCATACCATGCAAAATTTGGCCAGGTGACTCCAATGGTGGCCGCAGGTGCCTCAGGATTCAATGATGGATAGAAGAAATCAACGAAATCCCACTGAAAATGCTATGAAAACTGAGAAATGACACTTTTATGGTCAGAAAAAATGAAATCGTCTCCAATTTCGTTCAACTCTTCATTCCAGAATGGTAACTGAAAATTGGAAACAGCGTGCCATCTCAACCGGAAACATCGGATGTGTTCCATGGGAAAAGCAAACTGCTTCAACCGTCCTCGGGATCATTGGACCATGTGGTGTCATCACCATCCATGTGGTGTCCCATATCAATGCGGTGTCCCAAATTTTACCAAATCAATATCAAGTTTATTCCAAACGTTAATCCCATACACTCCCATATCAATTTTAACCAAGCTGGTTGGTGGTATACCTACCCCTCTGAAAAATATGAGTTCGTCAGTTGGGATGATGACATTCCCAATATATGGAAAGTCATAAAATTCATGTTCCAAACCACCAACCAGCAAGTGTGAACCCCATACAATTGGTTTTTCACCATCCTGCCCCATCAAAATGCCGGCCTTCGGCAAGTCGTCCTGCGAAGTCATGAGAGAAAGCAGCTGCCATTGGGAGTGTCAACAGGTCAACCGACAATAAACGTGGTGAGTTGACTAAGAAATATAAAGATAAAAGAATATAGAATGAGTGGATAGACAAGAAAGGTTGCGGTTTGAACGTGTTTCAACAAACAAACAGAGTGACAAACAAATGGAACCTGCAATGATGTACATGGCAATATAGAATGCAAGCATCAGCCATCAATGAGTGGGTGAGTTGGTGCTCATGTTGGTTTGCCCTCATATAGGGGGACGCCAGAAATTCCATAGTTAGGTAAATCTCCAATTTACCCCACAAAATGGATCATCTTTAATACACAGCATATTAGTCCACATATTATGTCCACGTCATCATTGAAAACATTTAACCAAAAATCATCAATTTTTCAGGCAAAAACATCAAAAACCTCAATAAATTTTGACATGTTTGATACCCCATACGCTCCATGGAGCCGCCCTGGCGATCCTTCATGTAACGCGACAAGATGTGCGTCTTTCCCACCGAGACATCACCCACCAGGACCACCTGTCGCTCAAGGGCCAACGCAAAATATGTTTTTACCCAACAATAAGTTGATTTATTGTTATTATTGTTCTTACTCTTATCCTTGGGATTGGCATTAGTATGTTTATTGTTTTGATAGTGTTATTATCATTGTTCGTGTTCGTGTTCGTGTTGGTGTTGTTGTTGTTGTTGTTGTTGTTGAGATGACTGTTTTTAAATGTGTTTGTTTCATGTTTGAAAAGGTTGCTGTTTTGAGATGACTTGGCTGGTTGGAAATGCGGCTAGTTCAAGATGATTTAGCCAATTTGAGATGTACCCTTTGGTTGTTTAACATAGCCATGGAAAATGCCCCATTTATAGATGTATTTTGATGATTTACCTATTAAAAATGGTGATTCTCCAGTTAGCTACGTTAAATAACCAGAGGGTAATGTCCATCTGAATGTTTCGAGGGTCATATTAAAGAAGGCTGGCAGGAAACTGGATGGGATAAATTTCGGTGATAGCACCGAACTCGCCTGGCAAGTGGATTTCATGTCTTGTGGAAAAGGGATATGCCAGTCTACCATGGTCACAAAAACCACCCCAAAACAATGACAAACGAAAAAAAAACAATCATCATTTTGGGGAGCTCAACTTCACTATGCACCTGGGAGAAATCATCGACTCATCTGTCTAATCGCACCCAGGCTCTGCTCGCCTTGCAGAGCTTGTCGTAATCGTCTTCCCCCACCTAGGAGCCCCACTAGGAACCGTTGCCACGGTTCCTTCGTCACGGGGAAATGACTTGGGGCATGCTATGCTCAACGGTTTCAACTAAACTACATATATCAATGGGATTGGTTGAAGGGAAAATTTCGAGGAAACTGTTTGTTTTTTCTTGCCAGTAAACGCGTTTTTCCCTTGAAGAAATTTTGAGACTTAGCTGACATCCCGCTTCTCCACATGGTTATGCCCTATCTGGATATCCCATCCCCCAGTGCATGACCATCCGTCCAAGGTGCCATTGCGATCACTACGGGTTTGACATGGTCACAGGCGAAGCACTACCGGCGGTTTTGCAAATTTCCTTTCTTGATTTTCCTGTCTTGAATCAACGCTGGCCATATGTTCGTTGGGTTGAGTCAATGGATTGGTTTAAAATAAAATTTGCAGGAAACCATAGATTTCCCATGATATTTTCTCTCAAACCAATCCATTGAGTGTTCTGTTGCTGAGCGTTATGACTTTGTTTTTCGTGCACGCTGAAAAACACTTCGTAGCGATGCTCAGAGCGCAAGAAAGATGTGGCTGAGGCGAAACCAAAACATTCAAATCATTTAGGTAGGACCATGCGAACGAATACATAGGACCCCATAAAGTGATGTTGGGCTCACAAACGTCAAATAAACTAAGTAACTATGTAATTGTGGTATGTTGGGTGGGCATAACCAATCAAGCGCGCACCATCACAACGAGAAATTATCCGCCAAGTGTTTATTGGCAGAAAGCATCCGTTTTTTTTTTGAAAACAGGACATCATGCAGGCCCAAAACCGTTTCTTATCCATTTGTATTCAATAATCCCAAAAAATTCTACAGTAACGGTGGTTTGTCATAATGGCGTTTATCCCACAAAAACCTGATAGAAACCACGAACCCGAATGCATTGTTTAAAAGGTGTACATCAACAGAAAACATTTTAAAAAATATATAGTCGGGGACGGCTTGTAAGCAAAGACTGATCTGCTTACTACATCTGCCGGAGGCCAAAATCAGGCAATTAAGAAATCACCTCAGTAAAACCAAGTATAAACACTTGTAGTAAGCAACTATATGAAAATATGTACCAAAGATAATTTCAGAATCTGCTTACTACAGTTCCCTTCGGTGAAGTGTTGACCCTCGCCTCTTCCAGGCTCACATTTCAAGCAAACATGTTTGAAGTTGCTCCCAGGGTTGGTACATGTTTAAAAAAGTAACTCATATTCAACAATCAAAAATATCAGGGAAATATGTAAAATGGACAATGTAGGTGCAAAAGCTATTCCTTGGGTACATTTTCCGATGAAAATAAGATACAAAAAACAAAAGGAAAATTCCAGAAATGCAAGTTCCTGAACTAATCCATTTGCGGCCACTGTTTAAAACCAAAAAATATCCCGGCACGAGACCCCAAACAACGCGGGGGAGTAAAAGGATAATGTATTATAGTGTTGATGAGTGAATGTTTATGATAATGTTGATGAAGATGGTGATTTGGATGATGATGACGATGGTGATGATGATGATGATGGTGATGATGATGATGATGGTGAAGGATGGATGAGGAGGATGATGATGATGATGACGATGATGATGATGATGACAGAAAGATGACAGGAAGATGACAGGAAGATGATGATGCGGATGTTGAGGAGGAGGAGGCGGAGGAGGAGGAGGACGATGCTGATGTTGAGGACGATGATGTTGAGGAGGAAGACCGATCCCAAGACCGGGAAGCACATTTTGTGGGAGCCTGCGCAATCGAAATGCACCTGCACATTGCACAAGAACCATTTTGTATGGAAATTTACAGGAAGAGTGCCGGGCCCGTATCCCGCGACCAGTGTTTTGTGCGAGCCTGCGCAGTCGACATACACACGGACATTTCACAAGAGCCATTTTGCATGGAAAGTTACAGGAAAAATGGCCGCGGACCTCCAGGGCCAGCATTTTGTGCGAGCATGCGAAGTCGACATGCACATGAACATGTCACAAGAGGCATTTCGCGCGGAAATTTACAGGGAAAATGCCGGACCAGTGTTTTGTGCGAGCCTGCGCGGTCGAAATGCACATGGAAATGTCACAAAAAAATTGTGTGCGGAAATTTACAGGGAAAATGCCGGACGCTTCCGATACCATTTGGCCTTAACACTTACGGTAAGAACCCCTCAGTGTGGCCACGCTGTTTGGGGAACTCGATATTAAAAACGATTCCGACCCAGCGCTTGCTTCCCCATCAGAAGCCCAAAACATTTTTTGGGTTTTGATGCGTCGCAATCACAGCGCTGTGGCAGCAGAAGCGCCCAGTATTGAGCAAGCTGGCCGACGCAGGTAACAGCAATCAAAGAAGAACCTGACAACTGAGAAGTATCGAAAGTACAAATGGAAGATGATGGCACCAACAGCTCGAGTACAGCAATGTCACAACACGCGTGGCCAGGCCGCCACGGCCACAACTCTCGTCGAACAGGTAAAGCATCTGAAAAATTATCACAGCAGAAGACCCCAAACACTGTAAAAACATAATGTAATGTAATGTTGATGATGATGTTAAAGTTGATGATAATGTTGATGAGCATGGTGAGGTTGAGGAGGATGATGATGATGACAATGGTGATGATGATGATGATGACGACGATGATGATGATGATGATCATGATGATGATGGTCATGATGGTCATGATGGTCATGATGGTGAGATGCTGGTGATGGTGATGATGATGATCATGATGATCATGATGATGATGATGATGATGTTGAGAGGAAGATGATGAGAGGAAGATGATGAGAGGAAGATAATGAGAGGAAGATGATGAGAGGAAGATGATGAGAGGAAGATGATGAGAGGAAGGTGATGAGAGGAAGATGATGAGAGGAAGATGATGAGAGGAAGATGATGAGAGGAAGATGATGAGAGGAAGATGATGATGTGGATGTTGAGGAGGAGAAGGAGGAGGAGGAATTGATATTGAGCAGGAACACGAACCCCAAGATCGGGAAGTACATTTCTGCGAGCCCTCGCAATCAGACATAGAAAGTTGTTTGGAAGCGCCAGAAACCCAGTTCCAAAAACTCCAGTTGCAGCGTCCGCCCTGCCGAGGAAACGTCATGCTGGTAAAGACTGGACAGTCAAAGGTTTTGCAGTTGCATGTGGCAGTCAAGCAACTGCGCACAAAGAAGATCTTTGCCAGCGCTTGCAGCAGCAGTGCCAGCCACACTCTTTGCTTTGTCTGCAGCCTCATCGACCTTAGAAACCGAAGCGATCATCAAAGTAGCAGACTCAAAACGCAAACGTCAAATCAAGATTTACCTAGACCTGCACGAAACACAGTGTTGCCAAATTCCAGGGATCTTTCTAAATCGTTGTGTAAACATTCTAGACGCATTGGTCAAATCAGCTTCAACTTGAAATAGACGCTTTTTTTACCTGATTTGCTACAATAGCTAAAACCAGACCCTCTAGGGGGAACCACTGTTGATTTTCAAGAGATTTAATTTCTTGATTGTGTGTCCCAAACTGAATCCAATGCAAAGGCATGGTCCTTGATCGCAAAAGGATAAAGCAAAAGGATGGACCCCGGAAGGTCAGACCCCGGAAGGTCAGTCAAGAAATGAATTGGGCAATCTACAATAGCATTGGTCAAGAGAACAACCAAACAAGGAAAAGGAGCTGGAGCTCAACGCAAACAAACACTCCTCCAAGTGACGTTAGCAAAGGGTCTTTACCTTCTGCTATTACTACCTCTCGATCAAAAGGAGGTCGGACAGCCCAGCCAATTAGTCACAAACCAAGTGAATACCTATAATCCGACAGCAAAAAGACACCTCAGCTCCTAGATGCCTGAGGAATGCAAGCCTCTTTGGAGTCAGTGAATTAGTCTGGCACTCAGAGTTCCTGAGAGTCCGTCACGATCGCGGCCCCGTACCCGGGGGGAATCGATCCGCGGCTAGCTGTCTATGCACGGTCCTGAGACGGGGACGATACCACTAGACGACGAGATCACCTGTCCAGGTCGGTACAAACTGATAAGCCACAGTGCGATTGCCACTGCCGACGAAGAATAATGTCATGCAGTAGTGCAGTGCTGATATTAGACAATTATAAAGTAGTTGAGACCCGCAGCGTCTTGTTCACGCATCTGCAGAGTGCCGTCTCTTACAGATGCACACAGCACAGCGTTAACCAAAGGCTAAGAAATGTTGTAGGTGGATTATCAGCATTCCTGCAGTCACACCAAAGCCCACTGCACAGCTGGTGATTTGTGTTGCCGCTGGGACGAACCATTCGAGCAGACTTTCTTGCACAAGGGCGCACAGGGCTGGCCAGCAGAGAGCCACCAGCCGCGGAATGGTTATGCATGGCTCTGCTCGTCACCATATTCACCAGCTGAAGCCAGTGAGCAGACTATGAGAGGATTTTATGCCGCCACGCTGTAGTGAGTTCTGGATACTGTCGCTTTCCACTGTTCAGAGGCTCAACTACAGTCGCACTGCGATCGACGGCATTCAGGTCGCACAGAGTCCGCTCAGTCGTTCTTTTCCAAGCATCTTCATCGGAGACACACAGCTCTGAGTAGTAGACGCAGTAGCAGACTAAGCAAAACAGCAACGGGCGCCATGGCTTGATGCACTTTGACATCGTCCTTTGCTACCAATCACTAGGTAAACTCAGTTGTCCCGTTAGATTGCTACTGTCCTTTCCTCTCTTCCCTAATGACTTTGGCTGGCTTTCTACGAAGCACTAGTCAACCATACGGACCCCATGGTGGCACCCATATTGCACAGTGGTCACAATGTGGAGGTGCAACCGTGTACTCCACGTTGACCGTTTGCGATTACTGGAACTGCACTGACGTGCCGGCGCTGTGGTGTTCATGGCTGCCAGAGCTATTGGCTGCGCTGTTTGGGGGAGGTGGGTCACTACTTCCTGTTGGCTTCATGCACGAATTCCCAATGCTGGTAGCGATCCCACTTCTCTGTGTTTTGTTTGTTTCTGTGAAAATCCTACCTGGTATAGCGCTGAGAGATCAGTGACGTTGCACAGTTTTGATTTCACCAAGTATCGTCTGCGGACGAGCCTATTTTGACTTGGAACGATTGTGAATGGACAGATCGT
>Ga0126342_10003716_pt1 | contig 25495 bp, 18 predicted proteins | sample Cyp1metagenome_FD_92528 | JGI IMG/M metagenome (GOLD analysis project Ga0126342, IMG submission 92528) | Coral microbial communities from Lord Howe Island, Old Settlement Bay, Australia - Cyphastrea 1 metagenome | ecosystem: Host-associated > Invertebrates > Cnidaria > Coral ... | reverse complement strand
CTTGTGCCTTTGCGTCCTTGTGCCATGGTGGATGTGCTGCAAATTCCAGCTTCGTGTGCGGCCGGCCAGTTTTTGCCGAACAAACTGCGCCAATCATGATAGTCAAGGGCAGGGGAATGGAAAGAAACGCCAGGTCTTTGCAAAAAAGTTCGCTTTCTGGCTGGAACCTTGAGTCAGAACACCGTGCCAAAATCTGCCACACTAATTTAGCAAATACTCAAGGTGGCATCATGTGAAAACATGTGAAAACCACAAACCTTTACAAGGCCCCAGTGGAGCGCGGACGAGAGTGGTTGGCTTGTCACTGTCGTAGCCTTGGAGGCGAAATCAGATGTTCGAAGGTGGAGAAACACTTTAATAATATATTATAATGAAATATATATATATATATAAATAATTATATATATAAAATATAAATACAATGCAGAATCCCCGCCGACTTTCACCGAGCCTTTCATTTTGAACATGGAAGAGTCAATCAGTCCACTTTGACGGACTTCTGATATCAGGTGGTTCTGCAAGTTTTCCCCATGTTTTCCCCTGCTGTTCTCGAAAGACTCTGAAGTTAAGGCCCCGACTGCCGCCAAGCTCACGGTGCAGCCTGGGTACCATTGGTGCCACTGGCCATCAAGGGTCAAGAACTCCATGGCGAACAAGGCGTGAAAAAAAATCTGAAGCGGAAAGTACATCATGGTACACATAGATACACACAGTACCTTCATGTCATTCATGTCGCTTCACTCAAAATCACTCAATACAGTTCAAGTACCTGACATTGTGATTCAAAAATCGCGTACAGCCAGGCTCTTTGAAAGAGGGCCTTCGCCTCAATGACAGCCATTTGAAAGAGGTCCGCACTCTCTCTCCATGCTGAGGTCCGCTCTCAATGTGCTCTGCACTTGCAGGCAGAGAAAATTCAAAGCCGTTGAAGTGCAATGCAGAAAGGCGTTGAAGTGCATCGTTCATCGTTGTTCTGTTTATGATTTTGCAGTCTGTGACTGCGCTGGTTCGGGAGGCACGGTCAACGCAGAAGTGAAACGTCACTTCTGCCAGGCGTCTGGCACCAAGCATTACTTTTTTTTTTTTCTGAGAACAAACCTTTGAAGACTTTTTCCCCACCTGTCAGGTGAGGGTTGTTAGAAATGTCAGCTGGCCCGCGTCCGCCTGCTCCTCCGCAGGACCTCAACTGCAAGCGCTAGCAAACTCAAAACAGAGGTTTTCCTGCCGGACCTCAACCGCGAGCTCCGGATCAGAGTGTTCCCAGCCGGACCTCAACCACAAAGAATCTCCGAAGATATACCAGATAGAAAGAATGTCAGAAGATATGCAAGACAGAATGCCAGAAAGAACGTCAGAATATATCAGAATAGATGCCAGATAGAATGCCAGAAAGAATGTTAGAGTATATGCCAGAAAGAATGACTTCCAGATGGTATGTCAGAAACTATGTCAGAATAATGGATCAGGGTGGGGATCCAGCGTACTGTCTAATAACGAAAAAGGATTGCTAATAATGAATGGGATCACTCGAAGAAAGTAATTTTTAATTGGCAAACTTACACCTCTCCTGCTGCAAAAAATTGAGTCATTGTCGCCATTGTGAATATGTGAGGAGCACACAGTGCACCAAAACCACGTTTTGTGTTTCTGCATAGAAATCTTTTGCTTGAGGTGTGGCAGTACTTGTTTAGTTTCGTTGCACATGGAAGGGAAGGCTTTGGCCTCAGTATCGATGTGCCACTGTCCATGCCTCAAGGCTTCTATTCTGGTTCTCCACATACCATCATACATACACCTACTTCTACGCAAACCTAGAGATATTTGCTGACACTGAGCGTCCCCTTGTGTCAAATGCAAGGTTCGATGCTCGCTATTGCCAGCCGGAGTATGTATCCCAGGACAACATGGCCCAGTGATGGAATCGATTGGATAGATGAACAGAACACAAGAGGACACTTCGAAGCAAACGAGAACCTGAAATTTCGAGGTCCTTTGTGACAAGGCCTTTCCGAAGGATTTCTCTCCCAAGTTGAAGGACCTGTTTGCCCGAGTTGTACACATGACACATGCACTATCCATGTGTTATCATGTGTTATGCGATCCAAGGTGAGAGATGTCATTTGGATTCATTTGGAAGTACCCTCTGGTAATTTAACGGTTTGCTATTGAAAATGGCCATAGAAATAGTGGATTTTCCCATTAAAAATGGTGATTTTCCATAGTTTTTTGTATGTTCACCAGAGGGTATTCCAGTTTTATCCCGTTTTCAAATGGACGGATTCTGGGGGTCCGGTTGAGGCCTCGCCTCTCAACGCCTTGTCGTCAGGATTGTGGCACTGAGTCGCCAGCTCCGTTTGGCCCTTTAAGCGGGTGCGGTGCTTGACAGTGCAAAGACAGCCAAAGCGACTGAATACAGGCACATAAAATATCATAAAATATCATAAAGTCATATAGATTCAGAAGATTCAATCAAAATGATGTAAATATATGTAAATATATGATAATATGTGTAAATTCTTGATTTCTGTGGGTCCCTTTCAGAGCTGCTACTTGTAGGATCGTCTTGAACTCTGCTCCAGAACCTCCAATTCTCGGCTCTTGCCTTTGTGGAAGTTGCCGTTTCAGGACAGAGTTCAAGGGTTTTTCATCAGAATTTCCAAGAGCTATCCAGGCAGATTGAGTGGAAATTTGCATGGGATCAGGATGGATCGGGTTCCCCAGCGAAATCGCGCAAAGGACCTTGCGACTTCCCAGAGAAATGCAGCACTGCCACTGCTCCATGTGCCTGGGCCCAGTACGCATTGAGCCCCATGAACCCAACCGACCCAACCGACCCAACCAGTGCAGTTTATGGTGGAAGTACCCAGGTGCCGACAGATGAGTGGTGCCGCCTACCAGACGCCTGTCATGGACTGTTGCCTTTTGACTATTTAAGTGACTGCCATGGCACTCCGGACTCTAAGGTGGCATGTGAAGACTTACAGATCTTACAGACACACGCAGCTCAAAGCAACTCCAGATTTCTAGGTCTTTATGTCTTTGGAGCTGGAACGGCTGGCACGGCTGGCACGGCTGGCACGGTCATGTGGAAATTCCCAAGGACCTGGACACCGGTGCCCAAAACCGAAATCGAGTGGCTGAAGCCCAACTCTTTGAAGGTCATCAGAGCATCAAGGCCAAGCGCGTGTTTCACCTATTGAAACCTTGGAGTGTTTGGAATATGTGCGGACTATGATGATTTATGTGTAGAAATGTGAATCTGTAGTAGACAGAATTTAGGTGTGAAACTGTGTATCTCTTTTGCCCATCGCTTTTCATCCTCGGAACTTTCTCTGTTGCGTTACCTCCTGAGTAGTTCAATAGTGTGGCAAACTGGAAAGCAGTGCCGACACTGCAGCTGTGGCTTGATTGTTTTCTGCTGGGCAAGAAATGCCAGAAATTCCCACAGTTCAAAGCAGGGCATCATATGTCATGGTGGTTTGCTGATTTTTGATCGATCCCAAGTTTTGAATACCAAATACCAAGCTACAATTTTGCAGAGTGCTGATACGCACGCAATCAAAGCGGCCAGTGGACTCGGAAGCGAAGTTCTACAAACCGTTTCAAACCCACAAGTAGATTCTGCACACAACAGAACCCTTCGAAGCAGAATCAGCATCATTACACTTGGCTTCAATGCAGTCTTTGTGATGTTGTTGTCAAAGGCATTGTTGGACAAAATACATCAAAATACGACAATCGTATAAAACAGTTAAAAACAGCACACTTATTGAAAGATGTCGTGCGCTTTTGGCGCGTTTCTTTCGCCTTTTTGACTTGACGTTCCGTTTGCTGCGCTGGCGGTCATGCCATGCGCAGCTTCTTCAACCTGGCCGCGGTTGCAGTGCCGGTCTTCTCGGAGCTGCAGTTGCCATGCTGCTGCGGGGCTTCCTGCGAGGCTAGTCTTTGACCCTTAGACATCCTTAGACCTGATGGAATTCACATGAATTCACCAGATGTTGAATCAATGATCATCACTGATCATCAATGACCATCATCAACTCATCAACGGTCTAGGATCAATCCTGCAATCCTTTGCTTTTGCAGGAAGGCAGCTGCAGCTCTGAACACCCTAAATTCCAGGTCAGGCAGCAAAATTGAACCGATTGAGTCTTCGTGAAGCTGAATTCGGAATGACGGAATGACCATTAAAGATCATTAAGATGCATGAAGTATCCCCAACATCACAGCATTAGCTATTGAAACATATTGAAACATGATTCCACAGAGAGTAATTATTCCACAGGATTCCCATGGTCCAATGGTTGACCTGTTCTCCATTTGGCAGGTGCCATGTCAGAAGCTGGAGAGGAGAAGCTGTGAAGCACAGGCTGCCTGCACTTGGCAGAGCCTGGAACCCATGGCTGTGATTCACCCGAACTTCGGGTGACTGCTGTATCAAAGACCAAAGTTGATTTGCTGATCCCAATGGAAGATATGGAAGATCACCTGGGCATGTTTGATTCAACGTTGACATAACAGTAGATACCTGTGCGATGCTACAAGAATTTCGTTAGCATTCGCCAAACCCTTGCTTTGGACTTGGAGATGGAACAAAGACTGAAAGATCTGAGGTCCAGAGCCGTGTGAAGACTGTGATCAACCTCACTGCACTCCCAATTGTTTGGAGAAGTACCTAGAGGCCTGGTGATATGAATGAGTGAGATCAATGTGCCACATCGGAATATTTTGTCTCTAAACAGCATTAAACAGCCAAGTCAGACTTTGACAGAAGCACTAGACATAGCTCATCAAACTTGTAGAACTGCCTTGGCTGAAGCCATTTTTGGTGCAAGAGTTACAGCAAAATTTGGGCATACACCGGTATACAGCACACACCAACATCAAGTCGATGCCGTCCCTGTCGAAGTGGACGTTTGCCGCACTGGTGCTGCTTCTCTGTGTGGCTGGAGCTGGAGCTGCAGCTGGAACTGGAGAGAAGATCGAGGGCCCGGTGATTGGAATCGACTTGGGCACCACCTACTCCTGTGTTGGCATCTACAAAAATGGCCGGGTGGAAATCATTCCCAACGACCAAGGCAATCGCATTACGCCCAGTTACGTCGCTTTTTCTGATGAGGAGCGCCTCATTGGCGAAGCGGCCAAGCATCAGGCGACCATCCGTCCCACACAGACCTTGTTCGATGTGAAACGTCTGATTGGTCGACGCTTCAAAGACTCCACCGTGCAGAAGGACATGAAGCTGTTGCCCTACAAAATCGTGGAAAGGAACAGTAAACCCATGATCAGCGTCCAAGTGAAGGCACAGGAGAAGCTGATGTCGCCTGAGGAGGTTTCCTCCATGGTTTTGTCCAAGATGAAGGAGACAGCTGAGAATTATCTTGGCAAAGAGGTGCACCATGCAGTCGTGACAGTGCCTGCTTACTTCAGTGATGCCCAACGTCAATCCACCAAAGATGCAGGGACCATTGCAGGTCTGAACGTGGTCCGCATCCTGAATGAGCCCACGGCTGCAGCCATCGCGTATGGCTTAGATAAGAAGACGGATCAGAACATCTTGGTCTATGACTTGGGTGGTGGCACCTTTGATGTCTCCTTGTTGACCATCGACAACGGTGTTTTTGAGGTTCTGGCCACTAATGGCGACACACACTTGGGAGGAGAAGATTTCGATCAGCGCGTGATGCAGCACTTCATGAAGATCTTCCAGAAGAAGCACGGCAAAGATATGTCCAAGGACAAAAGTGCCATTCAGAAGCTCCGTCGTGAGGTGGAGAAGGCCAAGCGTGCCTTGAGTAGCAGCCATGAAGCGAGGTTGGAAATCGAAGCGCTTTATGATGGTGTGGACTTTTCGGAAACACTGAGCCGTGCACGTTTCGAGGAGTTGAACGCCGACCTCTTCAAGAACACATTGGGTCCAGTGAAAGCCGTGTTGGCTGATGCAGGGTTGAAGAAGCACGAGGTGGATGAGATTGTGCTGGTGGGTGGCTCCACAAGAATTCCAAAGGTTCAGAAGTTGTTGAAGGAGTTCTTCAATGGCAAGGAGCCCAATCGAGGCATCAACCCTGATGAGGCTGTGGCCTACGGTGCTGCAGTGCAGGCAGGGATTCTGAGTGGGGAAGAAGATGCCAACGGGGTTTTGATTTTGGAGGTGACGCCTTTGACCCTGGGCATTGAGACAGTGGGAGGTGTGATGACGAAACTCATCAGCCGCAACACCGTGATTCCCACGCAGAAGTCCCAGATCTTCTCCACCACCCGTGACAACCAGCCAGCTGTGAACATCCAGGTGTTTGAAGGGGAACGTCCGTTGACCAAGGACAATCACTTGCTTGGAAAGTTTGACCTGACAATTCCTCCTGCCCCTCGTGGTCAGCCACAGATAGAGGTCACCTTTGAGGTGGACAGCAATGGTATTTTGAATGTGGCCGCAGAAGACAAGGCGACGGGCAACAGTGAGAAGATTACCATCACCAACGACCAGGGCCGCTTGACCGAGCAGGAGATTGAACAGATGCTCCGTGAAGCGGAGGAATTTGCGGATGAGGACAAGAAAGTGAAGGAACGGGTGGATGCAAAGAACGCCTTGACCGGATACGTCCATTCTATGCGATCCTCCACTGATTCAGGTCTGGGTGACAAGATGCAGGTAGATGAGAAACAAAGGATTTTGGAAGTCCTGCAGGAGGCGGAAAACTGGTTGGATTCCAACCCAGAAGCTGATTCCCAGGAAATCCAAGAGAAGCAAAGAGAGGTGGAAGGAACCTGTGCTCCTATTGTCTCCAAATACTATGGAGCAGGTGCTGATGTCCCGGAGGATGAAGAAGCCCATGATGAGCTGTGATTAACATTGATTTACTGTATAGCGATGTTCCTAATATCATCCTTGAGTGGAGACTTCATTAGAAGCACGATCTGCTTCAAGATGTTGAACAATTCAAGTGAGGTGTTTGCTGGCGCCGTGGCATGATGCCATTGTACAGTGTGATTTGAGAAATCTGCGACAGCACTCCAAGCAACAAACCTGAAGGGCAGCGCCCAAGCAGCCAGTTGGCTATGCCGCTGTGGGAAAATTATGTCAACGCCGCTGCAATGGCAATTCGGGCGCCTTGATGTGTCTTGAAACAGTGACCAGCTTTGAAACATTTTGAAACGACTTGAAACAATACACGTTTTATGCAACCATGCAGCAACTTGAGCATTTGAGCGCCGTAAGTTGCGTGGCCAGGGTTTTGCTGGCTTCCGACACAACTCTGCAGCCATCTTCCACATGATCAAAGGGGATGCCATTGAGACCTTCAACGAGAAAGAGAAGGAGTCCATGGGCTGGTGCTTTATTGGACACGATGGATAAACAGTTGTTATTCAAACCTAAAATCCTAAGAATCGCGGTCCAACACATCTCAACAACTGTTCCTGACGTTTTTCAAACTTTGCTATTCGAGCTATTCCTTGCTTTGTGTTTGAAGCGGGCCCTGGCACAAAGCTTCTGCACAGACATATCAGACGTGAAGGCTCATGCTTGGATTTGCAACAGGTGAATCTATCGCTAGACCACAGCTCAATCGGTTTTTTCAACAACAAATAAGTTCAAGAAACATAAGAAACCTTCAGGACACTTCAAGAACTGACATACTCTGGCAAGTCAAGACTAGCAGTCTATTGCAACCACCTACCTACCTGGGTTTTCTTTTGACCGATCAGTTTCACTAAGGAGCTTCAAGAATCCGGAGGCGCCAAAGTTTATCGAGAACGAATGCGACACCGCCAAGGGGTAGACCAAGCCACTGATGCCATGTTGTTCCTTGACAGAAACGAAATCAGTTGTAAAATCATTAGACATTCAGACAGAAATGGACACAGGTGTCACAGGACCCTGAATGCCGCTGTCTGATGCACGTTTATTGTTTGTATCTTTTTGATTCTTTTTGAGTTTATCACCTTACTATCCTACCTTAGTCATCCTGACATGTTACAATGTTTCATCAGTTTCATCCCTTTTCTGAGGTGGATCAGCGATGCATCCATGAAGGTGGGCCAGTGATATTCACCAGGTGTATCTTACATGGAAACAACATGTAGTTCTGTGGACAAAGCAGGCCACCAATTCCTCATATCAAATGACCAGCCATTGGAGATTGTTGGTAGCAGGATTTAGACGAAGGTTGTAGCGATTGTGGCGAATATTTGTCAACGTGTCGAAGTTGATTGAGCTGCTACCTGCAGGTATTAAATTGTTGGGCCAATGATGGACGTTTCTGGTACGTTCACGTGTGGCATCCTGGCCTGGGAGTTCGGGCCAGCACCATGCCACTTGACAGCAATGGGTCAGGATTTTGGCTACGGGACACTGGAGATTGCAGTTCATGAGAATGGTGGGACACACTCGAACTGTGGGTGTTTGACGAAATAGATTCATCATGATTCATCTAGATCCGAGATGATACTCAACAATTTCCAGTGCACATTGAAGTGACTCACCCAAGCACTGTGCTTCGATGAGTGCTCAACGCTGCAAACGACATCAAACAACTAGGTGTGTGCCCAATTGCTGCAACCAGGCTGGGAGGGGATGTTGAATCAGCCCAAACAAAGAAAGTTAGGGCCTTAGGGTCGTCTCTTGACGGTCATAGTCGGGTCCGAGGTTTGTCAATTTTCGTTGTTTGTGACACTAATAAGATATAATAAGATCAATAAGAATATCTAGGAATCTGTCAAATACTTTGTGCATCTTTTTGCTCGCGTCAGATCCGGTAGGATGTTTTTTGCTGTTAAGGGATGTTAAGGGCAACTTCCCAGTCACCCTGGAACATCCTGGAACAAAAGACTTCGCAGGAAGAGGTAGCATTCGACCTCGCTGCGCCCTACTTCAACAGCATCGCAAAAAGCACCACGCAAAAGATGGCGAATGTCACTGCAAAGGACGTAGCCTCAATTTGTCCATCTCGGCTCATCTAATATGTCGGTCATGTCAATCTCAGCTCTTTTGTTCAATTTTGGCGTTTGGACCTGAATTGGAACATCTTGGAACCTAACAAGACATTTAGTCTAGTCTAGTTCAGGACTCCTGCAGTCGTACTTGTTGGCCCTTGCTTGACCCTTTTCAAACTCTGGTTTTCAACAACTCGAGCAAGTTCGAGATGTTGTGATTTGAACTGGATTGTTTACACAATTTTACACAAGCTTCTCCTCAAGGAGGTCTCGCACTGGGCAGACTTGCCGGTTGAGTTCGTCCTCATCGGTCTCGATGGCTGTGGCACAACCTCCCTGCGACGGAATCTGGCAAAGCATCCAGCAGCTCGAATTGATGGGCACTGCACTCTGCACGCAGGCGATTTGTAGAGAAAGGCTCTGAGGCAGATGTAGGCAGGATGCTGTCTGTTGTTTTCTACAGTAGTATGTGTTTCACACCTTCAAACACTGCAAACCACACTGCTATTCACAGTGGCATTCAAGAAACATTGTGAATACCATAGGTTTTTCCTTTAGAAGGGCCTCAAACACCGCAATTTGCGATCTTTTATTACTCATTTGATCTTAGTAGGCATGGCAACAAAACGAACATATAAATGCCATTACAGTTGAGTCTCCAAGGGCTGGCGGAAAATTATATTTATAGTGAGTTGAGATGTTTTCGTTGTTTTGATTGCCCAGAAAGTCTTGCTGAATCTCTGAAGCATTCAAACGCTGGGAATCGATTAGCATCTCAGGATCTCAACTTTACAAACCTGGTAGTCTTCGGTCAGGACTGGCTTTGATTTTCTTGTGACAGGCTCTTGCCAGCATACCTGGAGCAGACTAAGGGGCAAGGGTTTCCATTTTCATGTGCATTCTAACCATTTCTAACCTATATTCCATTCTTCCACTGCGTTTCGACGAGATGATGTTTTGCTGCTGGTTGCTGTCCCAATATGTCCCAGTCACTTGAGTTCAACAGGGGACTTCCAGACCCGGTTGGCGACTTAAACCTCGTAGTAGGCGACCTGACTGGGCACAGGACGAGGATTACTTTTTCATCGAAATGGCGCGACAAACGCTGCCCTTCGTGAAACAGGTGTGGCCTCTTGAGCACATGTCCATGAACTGTTGCGCAGACTGATATCAGAGCGTCATGTTGACGATGATCTACAGCTTGCATGGATCCACGGATTGAACAAATTTCTCTTCAATGATGCTTAAAGTAAGATTTCGAGCCGCCCTGCCACCCTGGGATGTTGGAAGCGGCCCTGTAGCTCAGCGAAGGTAGAGCTTTTGGTGAAGCATCGAGCGCAGATGCGCAGCCCCAAAGTGGGCGTTTACAATCCTTTGATGTGGAAGGAGGACAGCTGGGGACAGGTGGATGAAACACATTGGGAACCACTTGAAGATCTTGCCGCAACCTTGGTATGCCCATGCTGCACAGTATGCTACACAGTATGCTAGGAGCTTCTAGAGCATTTACTGGCGAACATTCCCAATCTTCGTGTGGTCTGAATCCAAGAAGTTTCACTGTCGCAATGTTCTCGGCTTACCAAATCATCGGCCCAGTCTCGGAATCTCGTTCAGTTGTACACGTGAGCTGTACTGCATTAGCGCTGAGGTGGTTGCTGTTTGTGATCCGATGGATCGTTTCGAGCGCAAACTGGATTTGGAAATGGCTCGTATGAGCACTGGTGGCACTGGTGACATTGAGAACCAGCTGCAGCAATTTGTCCACGACAACCTCAGGCCGAATGCGAGTTTTTTGTGAAGATTCTTATGCAGTCAGACCAGCTCAGTGTGAAGAGGTCTATCTACTTTGCGCCAGCGATTCGATCCTGGTTTCTGAACTTTCCCAGTCAAATACTGTTCATTGAGAAGGACTGGGAGAAGGAACGTCAGCTGCTTCACCCACCAGAAAACCATGCAACATAAGCTTCCAGAGTCATGTCTGTCCATGAGAGGACATGCAACATGCTCCAGAGACGCTCCAGCGAATCACCGACTTTTTCGGCATAAGGCTGGCTGAGAGTGATAAGCATATTCTGGCATTGCGATGCATTGCGCATGTCATACAAGTTCGTCAAGAGTTGAACAAAAGGAAGCAGCTCGTTGCAAACTGCGACGTTTCAAAAGCTAAAGGAAACTCAAAGAAGCCAATTTCAATGAAGTCTTAAATAAAAAATAAGACGAAGTAACGGAGTACTTGTGTAGGATTCTACAATGATACGTATCTTCCTTGGTCTCAGGCCGTTTCCTCAACATGTGCGGTTCACGCGCTACAACTCTCGTGGGGGAAAGCACTCTGGACTTTGCTCAGATAGAAGGTTGCTGACGACCATGTAGCTCGGCTTGCCTATGTTATGTCTAGCAACATGATTAACATGATGTACTGTACTATAATAATCTATAATAATCTATAATAACAAGACGTGGCCTTTCCCAAGACTGATGAAAATCACTCGATGCAACCAACTTGTCTTCTACTGTATTGTCCCAAATTGCGTTTGAGCTTGCTCGGTTGCAAGTAGCCGTGCCCCACGTCACAAAAGGTTCCTGAGCGACTGAGGAAGGCGTCCTTCGAGGCTGAGTACCAAGTACTACAGGTGCTGATTGCCAGAGTTCATAGTTTTTGTTGACGGGTTGGAAGGAATATTGAATGAAGGAACTTCAGCAATGAGGCAATGATTCCAAAATGTGATATTCCATGATATTCCAATGATCACGAAGACTGTCACAGCATTCCATTGGTGTCACCTGCAGGAGATCTTGGGCAATGCAGCCAGCGAGCGGCTCAGAACGCGGCGCACCCGCTGTGAAGCTCCAGATGGCTATGACAAGGACACCTCTGGCTGGAAACAGATTCTGTCAATATAATATATATATATATTTAAATATATATATATTTAATATATCAATATGATTTCTGCTGATTCTGATTCTTATTCGATCTTATTCCATGATCATTGTCTGTCAATAGTTGGCACCAAGTTCAAAATGCAAACGAGACGTTCCTGGACTGGATCTTCCATAGTGTGCTGAAAGCACCAGCAAGTACTCGAGAGACTGCAAGGAAAGAGGGTAGCAATAGTTCGAAATGGGTTTCGTTGTTTTTCAATGTTTTTTTGCTTTTAGATTGCTTCAAGATGCTTCAATAATCTTCAAGCCTAAATAGATCTAAAATGATCTAAATAGCCTAAATATGCCATGATATGCCTATTTAAAACAAATTTACGTGCGATTTCACGTTGTCCTCCAGGAGAGTCTGAAATGGATGCTGGGCCAGCCCAGTTCAGAGCCAAAAAGCTGTTCCGTGGCAGTGCGGCTGCATGATTTCTCATTTGAAGTGGAGAGTTGTCCGTGCAGCATCACAGCATCCCCATCTGCAGGGATGCAACGCGGGAGTTCTGCGAGGCCAGATGTCCATGGTTTCCATGGGTCGCTTCCCCCATTCCTTAGGCCAAGTCTGCCTTCATGCTGTCATCCGGCTGTCCATGCGGTTACCAAAGCAATGGCGATTCAAAGTCACAATCTTTTCCAGCTGGTCTTTGCTTTCATCCATCATTTTGAATTGTACTTTTCATGGAGGCTTGTGGTTCAGCTCTCACCATCATGTACAGCGGCTCTTTCCTCAGCACTGTTTCTTGGCAGTTTCGCAGTGAAATCTTTGAGCCATGGCAGTGGCAGCCATGGCACGCCAGGTCAGCGTGGCACGGTTTGGCTGTCCGCAGCAGCCTATGACAAGGCAGCCTTCGCAGGAATGTGCAGCAAGACACTGCGGAGCCAGGCGGGGTGTCACATGTCATGAGTCAGAACAGTAGCCTGACATAGCCTGACATAGCCTGACATAGCCTGACAATGTGCAAATGACTGCAGCACCGTGGCACATCTTGCCCCACCTTGCTGTCTTTGCTAAGTCCATGCACATCTGCTGTGATTCGGCCCCACCATGGCACCCATTGCGGACCTGGGTGTGGCGGCCTAGCATGCAGTCATCCTTGAGAGCGCCTTGCATGAATCCATATGAATCCTTGCATAAACCTTCTCTGGTTGGCGGCTCGAAATCATCAAAAGATGCTGTAATCATCTGTGCGCATCTGTACTCAAAGTCAAAAGATCGGATCATACCTCAAATCGCCGGCGGCGCCAAGTCTGAACGTGTTTGAACACTTCAGGCATATGATGGGGTCAAGCGCATTCGAGACGTATGCGAGGCAAGCCAAGTCTTCAGTCGCGGCGTCATCTGAAGCGTTTGATGTGGGTTGAACGAAGTGCCTGTGAACATTTGCAAAATGGAAGGAGTCAGAGCCAGACGTTTCATTTGACGAGGCGCCTTTTTGATCTTGTCCACCTCCATCAGGGATCAGCAGGGCTAAAGTCATCCTAAGTGGACTAGAACATGACGGATTCATACGCACTCTATGGATGTCAATGTCACTGCACAATTTAGTCATGATAGTCTACGTATGAAGGCGGTCCTTCATTGTGTGAAGGCATTGGCAGAAGACAGTGAAGATGAGGAATACCAACTGCAGCAGGAGAGAATTCGTTCACACCGTTGCTGTTGCTGGTGATGCGACCCTCTTTGTATGGGTGTTGTTATGCCATGTTATGCCTAGGATGTTTGGATGTTTTGGCTTCAGCCCACAATGAGACTTCGATGCGCAACACGATGTTGTGCGTTTCACTGCCCCCAGGCTTTGCAGATCAGCCGGTTTGAAACAGAAGGGATGAATGAAACTCAGGCTGGACTGCTAGCTGGACAGCTGTCACAGGACTTGCATTGTAAATCATTGTAAGTTTGCTGCACAGTGCACAGTGTGCACAGCACCTGGAATTTCCGATGCTGGAATTTCCAAAGCTGAGTCATTTGAGTCATCTGAGTCTGTGTGTTGAGGGTTTCAGCTCCTCGAGTTCTTCCAAGTCAAGATTTAATCCAGAGCTGGCCCTTTTGCAGGCCAGGAAAAAAGGAAACATGAATCGTAATGATATTGCAGTTTACAGCGCCTTGAGATGTTAGACGCTTTGGCCCAAACATCCAAAACTCAAGACCAAACAAACAAATAGGTTGCCCAAAATGCCCAAACCCGACCAAACCTATGCGTTTTTTAGATTTTATAATATATGTTTCTATTCTCCTTCAGTTTCGGGATGTTCGCGAGTCATCTCGGATTGACGAGCCTCGCTGAGCTGAAACTTGCCCACAGGAGATAACTCGCTGCAGCTTGCTTGAAGCAGAGCAGGTGCACAATGCTTTGATGCGACATCGTGCAACATTGGGTATGCAGATTTGGTGGATGACTTCTTTGCAGGTGTATGATGCTTTATGTATGACTATATGTATGATTCCATTCCGTCTTGTGGTATCCTTTAGTCAACTCACTCATAACCCTGCTGAATAGAATGAGCTGTTTATTTCACCTCAAGGTTTGTCCTCTTCATTCCAGACTTGCGATCGTGATGGATCCTTTAGCTCAGACCGCCAAGTCCAAACGTACTTACTCACTCACTTACTGACTTGCTTGCTTGCTTCCTTCCTTCCTTACTTACAGTACATTACCTTGGATCAAAGATATGACTGGTGTAAAACCTGCCTTCCTGGTAGTTCATCCAAACACGAAATCTATCTGCTGGCTCTTTTTTTTTTCAATATTGTACAGTGGCCCAGCCATATGCCAGTTCCCAGACTTGAGCTGGGCGCATGAATCAACAGATATCAGCTACTTATGGAGTAACTTATAGAGAAGATTATAGAAGCATGGTTTCAGTTTTCCAGTTCAGATTGCTTGAGAGGCCTTAGCTGCCTATGGTAGTGCAGATGCGGCGGCCGAGGCCGCTGCGGGTCTCTTCAGTTTGCTTGGCACAGTTGAGTTGGTTTGGGAAGCAGACGGGACCGGGCTGCAACTGGAATTGAGGCTTTGCTGAGCTCCAAAGCTTGCAGCTGAGAGAACGATTTGGAACTCGATTCGGACAATTTGTGGAAGATGAGATGACAAGAAATTGATGTGATAGGATGACAACAATTATGTGATAATATGTGATATGAGATGATACGATTTGCATCGATTTGGAATATGAGATGCCCAAACTTATCCACAGATTGCTGTGCCGAGGCTCAGACCTCCGGGGAAGAGTCGAACGCCACGGTTCCCTCGCTGCGCGAGAGCCCAGAACTGCGACTGTCACGCTGTCACATGGTGTATTTCAAGTGATCTCAGAACAGAAGACATGGAGACATACTGTACACAACTGTCGCTGTAGTTCGAACCGATTCAAGTTGCATTTTTGAAGCGACAGACTCGCGCCAAGAGATCGTCCGAATCCGTTGAAGGCCAGATGACCCTCCAGCCAAAAAAGCAAAGACGTCAGCGTCCTAAATCGATTTTGAATCGCAAACATGGCAGTTTAGCATAGAGTCTACAGTATCTACAGTCTAGAGCAGACAATTCACAAACATTCACAACACATCTTAAAACGGTTTCTTCGTGTTTTGAGGTCTAGCGACTGGGGTCCCGCCCTTGGTCATTGCAGCAATTGATCAGCCCGATAAGCTTGAACCGAGTTCTGTGTTTCCGTGCTTGCTGATTCATGCCGATTCCAAGGAAGCTTGCCCGTGTGGCGAGGCATCAACGTGTTAAAAAGATGCGAGACGTCAGAGCACTGAATAATATGCAACATGTATGTCTTGAAATGTGTTGAATCATGTAGAATGTAGCGAAATGTAGCGAATATGATTGCCTTGGTGTTGAGCTCTCAATGACGCTTTGAGTGTTACAGCTTGTGTGCTGCCAGTGGTGCGGAGGTGAGTTGGGGCAAAAGCTGACCTCAATCTCGGAGTGCATTGATCTCGACTAGCGGGGACATCCGAGATCATGCCCAAAAAAGCAGCTGAGTATAGCTGAACAACTATAATCAACTATATAAATAAGTAAATAAGTTCAATAAGTAAGTAAATAGAAATTAAATGAATAACGACATAAGTCCCTTCAGTGTTTCCTCATGTTTTCTCAACTCTGAAAGTGCATTGGAATGACAAGACGTGGTTTGGACAATCCGCTTGTTCCGCCTAAACCAAAGTGCCTGTGAGCCCTGTCTCCCGCAGACATTAGGATGCAAGATCCGTTCGAGGCAACGTTTGTCAAAAGGGCATTAGCTTTTGATATTTTTGGTGCTTTTGCCATACATAGCTATGTCAGCTATGTGACATCAGTCTCCAAATAAACGAAATCAATGTATAGTAATGTATAGTAATGTATAATAATGTATATAGTATATATGCATATATATACTATATATTATATAATATACATGTCAGATTGAGAGAAGGATGGATAGATTGGATAGTGATCTGGCGTCAGAGATAGTCAAAGATCGGATCCTGGCCATGCTGCAACCATGGCGAGTGCGTTGGCCTTAAAGCTGTGGCCACAGAAACCACTTCTTTTTAAGGAACAACTGTGGCAGAAATCCCTAAAGGGCAAAGCTGATGCAGTTTCTATAATTTTGTATGTACCCTCTGGTAATTTAACGGTTTGCTATTGAAAATGGCCAGTTATAGATAGATTTTCCCAGCTAGAAACCTCCATTTTTTTGAGGGATTTTCCATGGCTATGTTAGTCATAACCAGATGGTACTGTTTTCCATGGCAGGTGTTGGATGTTTGTGGATGTTTGTGGTGTGGATGGGCCTTCGAAAAAAATTAGGTGTTCCCCATGCACCTGGACAGAGTGGACAGAGCCGTGGATGCCACTGAAGAGCTACATGCGCGAAAGGCTGAAACCAGAAACGCCCGAAACAAAACGTACTGTCATTAAATATATTATAATATTAAATATATAATAATTGATAATAATTTATAACGATCCAAAAAGATTCAGCCTGATTCAACATCACAAGATTCTATGGCTACCTATATGATACCATATGAATCTATATTATGCTGCACAGTATGCTGCACATTGTGCTGTATAAACTTGGATTCTAGAAGGATGAACTTGGACCAGAGACTTGAGTTGGAATACACACGGCCTTTGCCAATCACATTGATGCAGCTCGGCAGCTGGTGCAGGTAGCTGCCCTTCTCAATTCGCAGAACAGGCGTAGTCGGCGTAGTGTTTCCTTGCGCTTGGTTCTTACTAAAATTTACTACACGTTGACATCACGTTGACCATACACAGTTAATTACGCATGCATCGCATGCTCTTTTGAGCATCGAAACAAAGATGTTAATGTTTGACCATAGTTTTCACCAGGAATGGATAATCCAATGAAGTGAGGCTGCGCTGCGCCAATGCAGCCCTGAAGCATGAAGACTTGACAAGAAAAGAGGCTTCGAATGGCAGAGGCGCTGGAGAATGCAATGGCAGCATCATACCAAAAACATCAAACATGTATGAAGGGATGAGTGTTCGACAATGGTCCGTACCAGGAACGAACAAGTCGTAAATGCATGTAAATGCCAGGTGCTGCATTGGCCCGTGCAGAACGTGAACTGCTTCAACAGGCGCCTGGTTTTCATTGTGCAAATGTGTCCAGAGCTGGGATGGTTGAAATGATCTCACCCAAATAGTTTGTCTCACTTATGGGGCTGCATGTTTTCTTGAGACCGGGAAAGTCAGAAGATGTGATGGACTATGGAAGCAAACAGTAACAAGTAGGTGAAAAGTAGGTGATGTTTAAGTGCATGTTTGGTGGACACTTTCGTGTTCTCTGGTGCCAAGGATGTGGTTCTTCGTGCTTTCTACGACTTCCTAGGGAAGGACGCGGCATGAGAAGTCCCGGCAAGCAAGAGTCAATGGGACTTGTGAGCTTAATTTCGACTTTGTGCAACTACATATAAAACATCATATAACTACTTGCAACGTTTGTAAAAAAAATCTAGCTGCCCTTCTAAGTCGCAGTGGCCAGAGCACGACATACTTGTAAGAAACCATTTGTAGCCTTTCAGCTCAAGACTGCTGAGCATCATAGAAAAATGAAAGGAATTCACGCAAATGTGTCAACACCCACTTTGACCGTCTTCCGTTGAATTGAATACATCCGGAAACTAGGCATGATCTGATCTTTCCCCCCTCGATTTTCACTATGCATTCCATCTGATTGCACATGATTGCACCAGATTGCCATGCAACACTTTATCTTCAGCCATCTTCAGCCATCTTCAGCCATTTTCATGCTTTGGGAGTCTGCTATGTCCGCTATGTCTGCTATGTTACGTCCAGATGACATGCGATGAATGCCAGCGACATCCCCTGCCGGGTGCTATTGAGCCAATGGCAGGTGAAGCAGGTCCGAGCCCTGACCGAGCGATCATCCTTACAGCATCCGATCCCAGAAGATCCATGAAGATCCCTGGGAACATTCGGCATGAGAACACCATGGATGGAACACCTTTCTGGAATATGTCGGAAAAAGAGGTGGTGAACAGATGTGAACAGTCGGAAAACATGTCTCTACTTTGAGCATCTTTGAGCCTTTGCATACAGACACCCTGAGCCTCTGTCACTTCCCAGCGATGTTGAAGTCACTGATAGTCACTGAGATTTCTGAGTCATGGGAGAGAGGTGATCCGATCCTCCAAACTTTCCATTGATTTTCATTTTTTTTTCATTTTTTTTTTTTGGCATTCTCATCCTTTCTCCTCCGTGAGGTCCTCGGCGACCGTGGCGAGGAGAATCTGAAGCGCCTTCGCATGGCCAGCGGTGCCAATGTGCAGCTTCTCCGAGGAACGGGCGGACATTCGTGCGGATGCGCTCCCAGTCATTGGGTATCATTGGGTATCATTGGGTATGTTATATAGTTGTAATATGTTACAATATGTTACAATATATTTTATATTCGAGTTATGTTTAGTGATTTCAAACTTGGGTATACAGAATATTATGTAAATCCTATTCCATGAATCAATGTATTGCTACATCGGGTAGTGTGCGAGCTACTGGGAGGCGTTCCCAAAATGTTTCTGTGAAAGGACCCCTTCTGCCTGCAGCTTTTCGCGCTCGAGACGAATTCCTGGCTGTGCCTTGGCGTTGCAGTGTTTCAGCCGGAAGAATCATATGACGAATATGTGAATCATGTCTGGTGCGCAAGAATGAATGCCATGAATGCCATGAATGCCATGACAAGGAAAGGCACAGCTTTTGTCATGGAACCAGATCTCCAATGATCTCCAGATGAGGTGTTCTGGGCAGACGATGGTGTGCGGCTGCGCCGCGCCCTGAATGGGTTGCTGGAGCGCGCCTATGCCAAACGCCAGGCCTGTCTTTATCAGACGCAGCCAGGACTTGCACACAGATCACAGAGGACACCGATCATTTTAAGGAACATGATGGACATGATGGACATGCAGTCGGACCTTTGCTTTTGCATGTTCCAAGATGTTCCAAGATGTTCCAAGATGTTCCAAGATGTTCCAAGATGTTCCAAGATGTTCCAAGATGTTCCAAGATGTTCCAAGATGTTCCAAGTCACTCAAGACTGAGCTCAAAAAAGATGAGCTGGTGCCAGGTTGGAGGTCTTCAGCCCAAAGAAGACCAAGAGCCAGAGTCACATGTACTGGAGGCGAGCTGATCAATTATTGCTGAAACAAAATGGAATGTCCTTGTTTTGCGTGAATTTGATTGCTGCAGTCTAACACACAGATACGCACAGTACCTCACAGAAGCTGGGAGATGAATGTACCATAATGTACCTCTTGCATCCTCTTGACATTTTGGTCTAGCTGATCTTAGCTGCTTAGCTTTGGTTGTCTTGGTCAGGTCATGATACCAGAAGTCGCTTGTCGACATCTCATTGGTGCTCGTGGTGACCGCATCAAACTGCTTAGAGAGGAGTCACGTTGCGAGACAGGTCTGCATTAGATTGCATTCGTATGATCGTTGAGTTGATCGTTGTTCTCAAATGTTCTGAACTTTTTTTTTGGTTTGTTTCATCTTTACATCATCTTTACTGTGCTAAAGTGAATGTCACATGGAATCATCTTATTCATTCAATCACCATTCAACCAAGCCAGCTGTGCCTAGCTTCTCGATAAGGATTGCCTAGTCAAGTACTAGATGCGCGATAATCGGTAACCTTGAAGCTCGCCCCTGGGTCCTCTTTTGGACTGCCGCTGCACCAAGGAAATTCACATGTCACCAGGCAATGTCGCTGGGATCGCTGCGCAAAGACGCGTGAAATGCAATGGGCTGGGTACCGAGTCTGATTCGCAGCACGCTGCAACCATTCATGGCATTCATGGCCAAGTGTGTCATGTGCAGACCATGGCATCGATGGCAGACGTGTCGTGCCAAGGCTCATTCCGAGCATAGCTGAAGCTGTGGCAAGGATCCACGAGGTGCCAACTCTTTCGTTCACGTCACCATCTTCACGTATCTTCAACGTCACCAAACGTTGCCGGCAATTCGTGTGGCAATTCGTGCAAGTCGTTGCGCCAGGTGCTTGTGGAATTTGCCGAGATTGGCATCTTGAGTCTACGACACTTTGACCTTCAAGAGGTCTCAACAGGGGCTCCCCAGGAGCCACAAAGATCACAAAGTGTTGTCGGTTTTCCAAGGTCGTTCAATGCGGAAAACCTTACTGAAACAGAATGACCATTTGAAGCCTGTCAAAGACGTGCAGTCTCCAAGTTTTTCATGTTGAGAGGAGTTGAATGAAGGGCCCAAGGAACGCTTGCTTGGACATGGTCTTGCTGGCATTGGACGGCGAGAGGCCCTCAGGGTCCACTGTTGGAATCTTTGAGTGGCTTCTCTGTGTTTGGTTGACATATGTTGACATTAACTAAAGCTTAATTAAAGCATTCTAAAACAGACATTTGCCATTCATTTGCCCAAGCTTGCTGAGTATTGTCGCTAGAAGTGCACTATCCAGGCACGGAATGCCCGCATCGCTGTTCGACAGCTGGTTTCCGGAGAGGCACCACCAAATACCACCAGCAAGACCTTGCTTTCGATGATTTTCGATGATTTCCGATGAGGATGTTGATGGATGTTGCTTTGACAAGTTGACAACCAGGAATGCGGATGGCTGATTGGCAAGAGGGGTAACAAGATTCACAAGCTTCGAGAAACCTGGAAGCAATGAATGAAGTATATAATATTATATAATGCACATTTGCATACATTTGCTTCTTTTGAACTGGTGTCTGTCTTCCAAATCAGACTTGTTCTGCAGAAGGCACCCTCTTGCTCCGACACGGGTGTTTGCCATAACTTGCCAACATATTTTGAGATTCGGAGACTTTGTCAGTTCACAGCCAGTTCACAGCCCATTCACGGCCTGTTCACCCACTTCAAAGGAACTCGCGTTGGTCTCCACCCGTGAAGCGGATGCGGAAGTGTGCAACGGATGTCCAAGATCCGTTGTGGTCCCTTGGCAAGCACTGCACCGGTTCTTTAACCGGTTTGTACCAGTTACAGTACCTGAGATCCGCACGAGATCTGCATGGTTATGATATGTTATGATGAGGCTTTCTTTTACTATATGTTTTGTATTTTTTTAAATGTTTTATTATGCTCCACTGTATGTTTTACTGTATGTTTTACTATGTTTGTCCTGTATTTGGCTGTAGCAACGCTTTCACGATGTTGCTCAGGAAATCTTTGGAGCTCCGCTTACGAAGTGCATTTGCGTGCTGCAATTGATTGTGGACGACTTGGAGCTTTTCCCCGAGGTGACTTGCCAGCTTGATGATGCTTGATGTTAACATATATGTTAACCATATTTAACGATTGCATCGAATTTTCGTCTAAGTCTCACATCTTCCAAGTAATCAAACCAATCCACCTTGGGTGACAATAGAGCGTTCGTTTGAAACACTGGAAAAGAGGTGGGTACTACATGGTACTACCAGAAATGCCGTGCAGGTGAAGTTGGTCGATTTTGTATTGCTCATCCTGTCTGATCCTGTCTGTACAAACATCTACAAAGACTTCAGCTGACCCATCGTAGCATCGTAGCCCCTAGGTCCAGCCTTGCACGAGTCTCTTGGTTCCTTCCAGCTTATCGCCTTTCCTGTCACGTGGCTTGGATGAGGCCACGAACACCGACTGGACTTGTTGATCTTGCTGTGTGATGCCCGATGTGATGCCCGATACCGTTCGATACCCTTGACATCCCTTGACTGCAAATTCTGCAATCACTCGAGTTTGTGGAAGGCAAGTGTTGGCTGTGATGCCCGAGTACTCACTGGGAAGAAGCCCCTTGGCATCTCCTGGCCATATGAAGGGATCAGTAAGGGCGAAAGTAGGCACCTGGTCACGTTGCTAGAAATTCATGAAAGTCAACAAATCAAAGCAGACTATGCCGCCCACTAAGCATTCCCTCCAGGACTCAGCAAGCTCTTCATTTCAGTACCTTTCTGTTTTCAATTATTAATTTTGCCGTGAAAGCTACAAATCCGTCGCACTCGATAGGCAAAGGCTAGAGCGATTCGGTTTGAATATCGTTTTCGTAAAATTCCAACTGCTACAATAGATCATTACAATAGTGGCTCTGTCCAAATGTCTTGTGGCATCTTGTGGCACAGACTGATCAGACTGGCTGTTTGATGTCTGGACATGTTTTATAAATATTATATTGTATTACTGCGTATTATATTATATCATATTATATTATATTACATTAAATTTCATTATACATACGTATACAGATACATTTATCATATATATCATTTTGTTAAATGTATTTTGATTTATATTTATGTTATATATTCTGGTATATATATATGGTGTTGATCAAAATTCCTTTATCCGGGAACGGCCATTCTTCGCGAATAAGAATGTTACTTTCGCGAAACTTCCGTGAAACAAAATGTGGCTTTCGCGAACTCGAAAAACAACTTTTGCGAGGGTTTCCAACATAACATGCACGGCTTTCGCAATTCAAACTCCTTACAAGGACCTTTAGATCGACCAACCATATATACATGGTATTTTGATATATTTTGATTATTTTTGACATATATACAGCATATACAGTATATATATAATATTATATATACATATTATATAATTAGAATTATGTATTTGATGAACCAGTCAAACATATGTTATATGTCGATATGCTGATTGCCACCGCCTCTGCAGTTGGCTGCTGCTCGAGCTCCGCGGGAGTGCCCAGCAGCGCCTGCTGGGAGCGCAAGCAGCACATGAAGCTGTGGAAGCTGCTGCAGCTCTGCGTCCTTTGGAGGAAAGAAAAAATGAGAGAGCAATTTAGCATGGAATTGATCTGGAATTGATATTGAATCAACATGGTCTAACCGATAAAAAATCAATTGAGATGTTTAGAGAAGAATGTAGTTTCGAGATGAAAGATAATTCAGAATGGTCTGACCGACTTGCTCTCTTTCAATCAGATCAGGGATTTTGCCGGACCTCCCGTTCTTGTTCCTGTCCCTGTTTCCATTACTGTTTGCTTTGTTGAAGTGTCCCGGCACATGCAAAGGTGATGACGCGACTGACTCTTCACCCAAAGGTTCGGCTGCAATTTGTGTCGGTTGCAATCCGCGATGACCGGTCACCTGAAATCAGTCGCATGAATCTTCTGCACAGGCGGTGCTGAAAGCCAAAGAGCTTTTGTGTCGGCATCTTAGATAAATCTTAGCATGACCCGCAAGAAGTCCACGGTGAGCCGTTGACGCTGATCTAAACATTTCATATTATGTACATCAATTTACTGAATATGTACTATCCTAGTATCCCTGCATTTCTCTGAATACATTTCATTGATCTTGAATTCCAGTTTGACAGTTGCCTATTTCTTAGACTTCAGCAGCAATTCCTCAACGCCAAGGTCAAGAGCGATGCAATCCACAGAAGCTGCACAGGATCCAGCTGAAGGCTGGAGAGTGACTGCCCAGAAAAGAACAGTCCCTCAGCAAAGGCAAGGACTCATATCACATCATATCACACTGTACACACGTTATACACCTATTTAATCCTATTTATATAATTCTATATAATCATATTTATACAGTACATCTTCTTGCATGAAAACAGCAAAACCTGCCTCTTGGGATCTCTTGGGATCCCTTTTTGACAGGTCCCAGAAGCGCTCAAAGCGCTGGCTTCACAGAAGCGATTGCTGCACCCCCTGCGATGCTGGCCCCTCCCGAAGTCATGGCATCAGAAGCCTCTTTCAACAAGTTCCTGCCCCGGGTAACACGGTAACACGCAGATCAACAATATGTTGCCATTTGCCGCAGAGTGAGCTACTGGATGCTACTGGTAGATTATATATATAATATAATATAATATAATATAATATATATATATATGTATATGTATATGTATATGTATATGTATATGTATATTATAAACACTGATTAAACACGATCAGTGGCATCGCGGATGTGGCAACATGCTACTTCGTCGACAATCATTCTTCATGGCACATCCAGCCCAGTGCAGTTGACTTTGTCCGAGGTTTCCCCCTCAGGGATCTGCTGCACTTCAGAAAGGCTTGTGGGATAGAACACAGCTGCAGCCAAACGACTCTTGTGAATGTCCATATATATATATATACATATATAATATATAATATATATATATATATATTATATATTATATATATATTATATATATATATATTATATATATATATATCCATATTGAAGACTCTTGATATATCTTGATATATCTTCTTTCTATTTCTTTCTCAGTTTAGTCAAATCCATAGGGGATCTGAAGAACGATCCACCGTCCGGTCCGGTTACTCCGCTGGAAATTACCCTCCGCTGCAGGCGAAGCTTGTCCAGTCGATGCTTGGAGGTCCAACACCACTCTGCTCTTGAGCTTTAAGAGCTTCACGGCTGCAATGGGCTACAAGCAGTTCGTAGTGAGTTCGCACCAAGATATCCAAGATATCCAAGATGACTTTGTATGACTTTGTATGACTTTGTCGCATTTTGTAAGAACTGATGGCTTTGTCAATTGCCCAGTCTTAAGGCTATCCAATGGCTTTGCGGCTGGCCAGTCAGCATCGCATTGCACAGCGTGCCGGTGTCACACTGGAGGTTGAGCAAGAGGTGCCTGGGAGGAGTGACGAGATGCCAATCCCTGGAGCTTTGAGATTCCTGGACTAGATGTTGGACCTTGGACCTGGTGACTTGAAGCAGCCTAGATACTCAGCCAGCTGCCTAGCTTGGTATTGAGCTACTTGTTACCTAATGTATCCTAATGTCACCTACTTGTTACCTAGGTACATAGCTGACATAGCTACTTTGTAGCTCCTATCAATACTGTCCTCAAACCACGGCAAGGCGTGGCCTGGTGTACCAGATGGGGCAGTGTGCAGAGCTCAGCACGCATTGAGAGCCATGTGCCTTCCAGTTTCTTCCGTCCTGAATCGAAGAGACTTGATAATGACATAAGTTATATATGTTATGTTTATAGAATGGGCTAGCGCCCTGGTGCCGCCGACCCCCCTATTGGGGGTGGTCCGGTAGAGAGAGAGAGAGAGATCATTGCGCTTAGAATTGTGATAGCTACAGGAAAGGTCTGCCGCGGCCTGAGTGGCGCCTGGGAGCTGCAGGGAAGGG
>Ga0126342_10003715_pt1 | contig 25496 bp, 17 predicted proteins | sample Cyp1metagenome_FD_92528 | JGI IMG/M metagenome (GOLD analysis project Ga0126342, IMG submission 92528) | Coral microbial communities from Lord Howe Island, Old Settlement Bay, Australia - Cyphastrea 1 metagenome | ecosystem: Host-associated > Invertebrates > Cnidaria > Coral ... | reverse complement strand
TGTCCTCTTACTCTTTCTCTTCTTATCTTCTCTCTTCTAATCTTCCTCTTCTCTGTGCCTCTGCCCTGCTCTGCTTTTCATCTCTCCATATTGTCGGAAGTTTGACTTCTAAACTTCCTTCGACTAACCAGGGATATTTTCATCAGTTACAATGTAAGTGGGATCATCCTCCAAGGACTTCAGAAACATCAGCGGAACTGCAGAGCTTTTCGAATAATTCATCGCGACTTCGTGCACCTTTTGTAAGATCCACAGTGGTTTAGATGAGATGGTGCACATAAATCATTCATTTTACCCGCCGGTACTTGATGTCAAACATGACAATGGAAATTCCCATTAATGGTATACTTTGGTTGAATATCCCATTAAGACCTCTGTTTCCCATTGCCACGTTTGATTACCAGAGGGAAAGTCTGGTTTTGAGATTTATCATGAATCATTCAGACAGATGGAATACTACGGTAGAAGACTACCCAATGTCATAACATTTATATTTTTTGGGATGCGGATGTTTTTTTTAGATTTTAGAAATCTTGGAACATCCCCAAACCCCATGGTTTATCATCCTGTTACATTAAACGTGACCATTCTGGGGGACCCCGCTAGCTGATGCTGAAAAAAACGCCACAGATGCCGTCGGGAAGTTGCCAGCTTTGCCACTGCCACGGCTGTGGAAGCACCTGCAGGTGCAGGGAAGTTTCCTGTAGACTCCAGACAGTGGTCATTTCATCCCTTCAATACCGATTCGCCACAAACAAGAGCATAAATATTTATATATACACACATGTCTATTCAACTTATTTCATGTTTTTGTTTATTTGTGTGTGTTCTTTTTTATATGTTTTGGCTATACTAAATTTGTACATGGCCAAACATTACCATGTATCATCTTAAATGTTTGGTCATGTTCTTTGCTTCCTCGCCCACGCGGTGCTTCTCTGGTTTGGGAATACCACTCTTGGGAAATGGTTAACTCTGGCGCAAGAAAGAGAGACGTAGAGAACATGTCATCGATATCCAGCTATGACTTTAGGTGTAGTCTTCGTAACTAAGATAAATATCGAAATCAAATTCATGTAACCTCTGGTAATTTGTTACATAGCCATGGTTTTTCGATGGCCCCAATCGAAATAGATGGTTTACCGTTCTTAATAGCATGATGGATCTTTCCATGGCTCCAACTGTCACCGTTGTGAGGTGAGTGGGCCTTCAGGGCTTCGGTTCTGGGCTGTGAAGGGGCTTTATCTGGCCACGCAAAGGGGCCCAGCCTTTTGAAGCGCAGCGCTGGGTGATCCATAGATTGGGCCATATCTTTATACATGTTTCATGCCCTCAAAGTGTAACTCTGACTTGGTTCACGAATAAGCTGAGCTGCCGCAACTGTAATGTAACATCATTTAGCCACCCACAGCAAGATTTGTCGGCATACTACTTGGGTGTTTGGTCTTGTTTTTTTTCGGTGTTTGGTCTTTGATGAGTGGATTTCATCCGAAAAAAATACAGTCATGTTTTTTTTCTGAGCTACACGGGGCGTAAAATTTGCAGCCCTGTACCAGTAAATTTTGCTGCCAAAAGCAGAAGATCGATTGAGTGATAGAAGGAGTTCTACACCTAGGAAGGAAGAGATCAGAGGATGTCGACCAGGATCCAGAAAATGAGAAATGTTGCTTGTTTCTAAAGACAATCTGTCCCTGAAAATGAAATGACAATCCCAATTGACTGTATGTCGCGTGTTTTGTAGGGGTGGCTCAACCACCAACCAGAACGCCATCCATCATCGCAAGGGATGTGAGTTGTCGTTCTTCTGGCTGAGGTTTATTTAGATCCTAATGGGCGGGCGGCGTATTTGGCAGACGGAGTGCAGGACAGGCTGCATGTGGCTCAAAATTGGGTACCTTGAGATTGAGTCAGTTAGTCATGTGGCAAAGCCAAGAATAGACCTTTCTGTTGTAGGTAATTTCGAAAAACAACTTTTTGAGATTGGATCAACCATGCTACCATGACCAACACTTTAGGCTTAGGGGTCCAAAATTTTGACATGATTGTCTTGCGCCGTAGCTTGTAGTATCAAAGACGACAGCATAACATTAATCTTGCGGTAAGCATTTGCACAGTGTTTTGGGGATAGGTGGATATCGCAGAGCTAAGGCGTATTTGCAAGCGGACAGAGGACATATCCAACATCAAGCCAGAATGGGCTTTCACAAGACACCACAAGAAGGCATTGAACCTCTAAAAAATATTCAAAAATCACGACCAACAGAGTCCCTCAGAGTGTATTCAACCCATGATATCACAACGCTATAACATACTCAATTAACCCCAAAGCTTTCATGAACATCTATGAAACAGTGTGTATGTGTACATATCATACAGTATATGTGTGTTCTTTGTTTTGGCTGACAATGTAATATGAATATGTTACTTACCGTCAGTCATCAAGTGGAACATTGAAATCTGACACCATATATGTTCCATGGTAGAATCAGTGGTTTCCAGTTCAAAATTTAACTTCAACCAATCCATTTTGAGTGTTTAGATCCACATGTTAGTGGTTAGACAGTGATGGTGAAACTGTGTCAAAGCCACATGTTGAGTGCTTAAATCAACTTACATTCCTATCCTTGATGATCCTGATGGTTGAAATCCCATATTTTTTTAAAGCACCATGGGCTTACCAAAAGTGGTCGCCACGCTCCCTCCCCACAGATCGTTGGTCGTGGCGTGGGCCATTGGGCGACCAGCCACTCGGCTAATAGGTGGTATGAAAAATACATTATCTAATATTGGTTCGTAATCCCCCGTGGTATATAATAATATCTACGTAATATTGGTTCGTAATCCACCTATCAAAAATAAGATGTAACCATGACTTTGGCATTGGTCGTTTGTTTGTTCATTATTTTTGGTTTGTAAGACTAATATCTATACATGAGTCATGAGTACATATATGGATGTATGTAAAGATAAATCATGACCTCACTGGAAATATATATATATATATCTGGGTAAATTATAACGACCTCACTGCGACCTCACTGGAATCATGGTTTTTTTAATAGGGAAATCATCCCCAAATGGCCGCAAGATTCAGGTTAGTGAATTATTATAATTTACCCAGATATATATGATGAATTGCGTTGACCTCGCTATTTTCCGTCACGGGCATGATGGTTTGCATTCGGGAATCATCCCCGAATGGCCGTGAGAACAGCTATTTTCAGGTTAGTAAACTATCACAATTCCATACAATTCAGCCAGATAGGTTGTATTGTAATGCATGCACAAGTGCCTTTTAGCTGGGATATGTACAATAGTGTAATCTATAATGTGTAAGTGATTTGTGTTGCGTTTGACTATTTGTGGATATCGACGGAATGTACTATTTGATTTATGCTGTATAATGTTGTATATTATTATGTTGTACTGTTGGTGTACGAATGTGTATGTGTAGATAGATTAGAAGAGATTAGATAGATTTAGATTAGATTAGATTAGATAGATAAGATGTATTTCATGGTGTATACTGTATACTGCTTCAGGCTTGTTATACGTCATGGGCTAGAGACCTAGAAACCTGTTCCCAGCCATGCAGGTTTTGAGACATATTCTCTTCATGTCAAGCCCGGATTCATGAACTGTGGCTAATGAACCTGCGGCATTGCCCTTGAACAGTGATTTCATTTGCCAAGGTCTTCAGACTTGGACTCGCCTAGTGACTAGTGGGGATGGTTTTTGGTTGGGTTTCCACGGTGGTTTTCAGAAGCGTACCGTACTTGCCCCAAAGTGAGACGACTTAAGGGTTAACCCTCTATGGGTCCCTATGTTGTTTCTAGATCCGTTCATGGTATGTAGCATGTTTCATGATCCTTTTTCTCCATGATCAGGTTAGTTTAAAATTGCTTTGCTCCGAAATCATCACCCATTCCCCATGAGAAATGGCCATGAAAAAAAAAGGTATGTCCCGTTTGTGAAGGAGACACGCCCTGAAAACAAATGATGAATCCAATCGTAAATCCATCAATATGATCATGTTAATATGGTTAATGGTGGTTTAATGGTGGTTAATAGTAGTAAATAATGGTGAATAATGAATAATAATGGTTAATAATGGTTAATAATGGTTAATAATGGTTAATAATGGTTAATGAGATATACTGGTTGGTGGTTTGGAACATGTTTTATTTTCCCCAATAGCTGGGATGATGATCCAATCTGACTAATATTCTTCAGACGTGAAATGTTGGGATCATGTTGAACTATACCCTCTGGTAAACATACACAAAGCTATTGAAAATGGCAATAGAAATAGTGGATTTACCCATAAAACATAGTGATTTTCCATAGCTATGTAAACGTTTACCAGAGGGTGTGTATATATATATAAACATATATCAACACACAATGATCATGTCATGTTTTTTTTTGTTTTTTTTCTCCACTTGCCACGTACCAATCCGAGGGTAAACTTGTTTCGCCCAGATGGCGAGATGGTCGCTCTGGAACTTGATGTGCCGGGAGGCTTAGCCACGCTGGGGATGGGATGGGATCTCCCAAGCTTTTTTGATGAAATCTATGGTGAAATCTATGGTTAATAGTATGGTTAATAGTATATAATAATGGTTAATAATGGATAATAGTTATGGTTAATAGTATATAATAATGGTTAATGATGGATAATAATGGATATAATAACAATAATGGATATTACATAGTATAATATCTGGTTGGTGGTGACTGGAACATGGCTTTTATGACTTTCCATTCAGTTGGGAATGTCATCATCCCAACTGACGAACTCATATTTTTCAGAGGGGTTGAAACCACCAACCAGAGATTGTATTACAGAGGATTTATAGGTAGATCACGGGGATCGTATGAAAAAACAACCTGGTAAAATCATGGTAAAGTCTAGTTAAGTGGGATGTCCCCATCTCATAACATATCATCAAACTTATCATAACATATCCATGTCCCACTATCCATTTCCCCGCCGTAGACATGCGTTTAAGATTTCGTTCTGGTTGGGATCATTTTCCACAGAACGAAGGGCGGCGGCGATGATTTTTTTGGGATCTTAACGAGTTTAAGTAATGGAAAATCATGATCTTGGAAACGGTAAATTATTGAGAAACATAGGCTAAATAAAAGCTAAACTCTGAAGTATCTTAAGTCGAGGATACACAAGTGATAGTGATATGTCCATTTAAGCATTGACCATTGGGGCTGATTTTTACATGCAAGGTGGAATTCCTTTTTCGATACACAATGTCTACTGCGCCATTCGAAGGACTCGAATTCACTTGGCACCCATAGCGATGCGATCTGAGGTACCAGTACGCCGCAGCTGCAGCCCTCATCCCAGAGATCCCTCATCGATTTCGAGGAGTTTCTTGGCAAGAGTTTCATTTGTTGACCTTGAATCGTCGGGAATTCACCCTAAACTTGATCGAGAATTAAAAGAAAAACGGTGACAACATGATTTTGGCCTGTGAACTGCAGGTATTTTGGCTCTGAATTGCGTGGATTTGGGGGTTTTACCATAGGTCTGGGTAAATTATAACGACCTCACTGCCACCTCACTGGAATCATGGTTAATAAGGGAATCATCCCCAAATGGCCTTAAGATTCAGGTCTGCGGCTACGGTCAGCTGGGGTTGGGCCCGCTAAGGAAGATGGGAGGTCTTAATTCAGGTTAGTGAAATATTATAACTGGCTGGTGGTTTCAAACATGTTTTATTTTCCACAATATTAGTGGGATGTCATCCCAACCCCATTGACGAAGTTCATCATTTTCCAAGATGGTTATGATTGCACCACCAAGCAGATAATTATTATTAACCAGCATTAACCATATAATAACATATAATAACCATATAATAACTATATATACTAACCATAATTTATCCAGATAGGTTGACGACCCAGGTCTTTGAGCTCAGCGGAGTGGCCCGAAGCCCACAACAAGGGGTGAGGCACTTAGAGGCCCACCTGCTAAAAGGGGGGAAGAGAACACACAAGAAATTTTTGGTCAAAAAGAGAGGGATATTGTTCAATTAATATTGTTCAATTAATGTTCATATTATGAATTGTTCATTGTTCATATATTGCTCAATTAATATTGTTCATAATTGTTGATTATGTATGGATTAGAAATGGTTAGAGAGTTCTTTTTTGGTATTGATCGGATCTACTGCACGGAAGGAATGGAGCGGTAGAGCTTCAGATGACACACATGTTTGTTTGGATTGTGGCGAAACACCAAGAGAACATGAAGATCTTTCAGACTCAGTGCTAGGGTGCTACATCTCCAAGTTTGTTCGCTATATGAGATGTGTTGATGGTCCAGTTGATAGCATTGGACGATATTGATTGATACACTGTTGTTTGAGGATGTTTGAGGTCAAAATTGATCAAAAATTAGGGGAACTCAAAAAATGAGACTATGAAATTCCAAAGAAAATCACCAAAGTTCTTTGATTTCACCCCATACTCATACCCATATGCTCCATGGTGCTGCAATATTTACCAACATTTGCCCCATAAATGACCCAGTTTTGTAGGTAAATATACCATACATGGAGCACATGGGATATCTACAACATTCACCAACAGGCACGTTGGAGTTTGCCACGGACATGTCGAAACTGAGGATTGGTTTGCCTGCCCAGACGGTGAGGCTGGCCGTGAATGATCACCTGAAATGGTTGGGGGTGGGAACAGTGACTGAACCCAGCCTCCCCTCACTACTTGGTGCGAATAGTATAATAGTTGTTTTGGAGCCATCATTCTGAATTCGGCAGTTTACGACTATTGCTTCTTTTGTTACTTTTTTTGGAGGTGATGTAATGTTTAGCTCCTCTTGTAAATTGTTAATTGATCATTGGGCAAATTACTTACAAACATTTAAATATTTCTATTTCAGAGAAGCAACTTCCAGACATATATCTAGTAACTACCATACGATGACATCATTTAAACATTAAAATCATATTAGTTCATATTATTAATAATAAAACATATAATCATCATCTATATATATATATAAATCGATAGATACTAATTGAATAGTATTAATAGAAGTATAATCATCATATTAAATCATATATATATGTGTTATTATATTAAAAAAAAACATATAACATCGTTCTTAAAAAACAACAAAAAACATATAAAAAAACATATAGAAGATCCCCATGTTTTTTGTTTTGAATCCATCCCGCTTTTCACGTGGTGATTTCGCAGGCTCCACGACTGGTGGGCAGCCTTGATGTGGCCAAGGATACCATGGAGCTGTTACCCTTGGCCATGCAGAGCAGTGCCTTGGAGCGCGGTCCACGGGAGGTCCATACGGTTCTCCGGGGGCATTACGGCAACGAATGTAGCTCCAAATCCATGGGGAATTTCCATGGGGAATTGAAAAACCATAGGATTTGGGGGAAAATCCCCAATCTAGTGGTTGGTTTATCATGGAAAATCCGAAGATGAAATGGATGATTTATGTCATGTGGGTAAAAACAAGAATAAACTATCCCCAATTTCACCATCAATGGATGGTTTATGATTGTTTTTTGTTTCTCCCACATGAACAAAGATACTGAGAGAAGTAGATGGGATAAGTACATGTAGATCATGTAGTCATTCGGGAATCTTAACTTTGTTTTCCGAAGGACATTGCGTAGAAGTAGATATATTGAAGATTATCATAGGGGCTTGTAAGCCAGCTAACATCAGTGGGCTGACCGCCCAGAAATGAATGATATCCACAAGGACATTTGATATATCCAAATATATATATATATATATATATATACGTATATATACATATATACGTATATCTTTATCCATATATATATATATCATATATGACTTTATCCAGATAATATATGATATATTCACTATACGAGTATGATATATCCACTATATCCACTTTGTAGCTCTTTAGACTGGCCAAATGTCCGCCTCTGATGATGACCGGGATATTCCGATGGAGATATTATGGATCAGGGATAGCAACAGCAATGGTTAGTTTCGTGGGAAACTTATGGAAAACCATAGGGAAATTGATATGGCGTTAATGGATATGTTCCTTGTTTTTCCATCCTAGAAATGAGATGATTGACCCCAACTTACTCCCATTTGGCAATTCTACACCATTTAATCAGCAATTTCCGATAGCAACCGGTTAAATTACGAGAGGGTAACATCATGTAACATCCCAAATTCCCCATCTAACTATTGTTACAATTGAAAACATACAGCATCAAACGCCTATACAGTCAGGTATCTTATATGTATAGTATTGTATAGTAAACAAACACATCTATAGTTATAGTGTGTCATATGTATAGCTGGTTGGTGGTTTGGAACATGTTTCATTTTCCATATATCGGGAATAATCCTTCCCAACTGACGAACTCATATTTTTCAGAGGGGTAGGTTGAAACCACCAACCAGATTATTATTAACCATCATTCACCATATAATATGTAGCCATATATAAACCATTATTAACAGTACATGAACCACATATTAACCACATATAATCCATATTAGTTTGGCTATACTTATAGTGTTTCATATGTATAGTACAACCACCGTTTCTTTAATCACCAGGAAGACCCAACCATAACCCTCGTCTCTCCCTGAGGCGCCTCGACTGGTCCTGCACCTCGAGTAGACGCTGACCAGAGGACAACCGGGGCTCTATGTGGGCTCCCCATGGGTCACCGGTGTCACTAAGTCATGGCCATGACGAGGATAAAATGGGGTACCCCTGACTTAGGACACCTCCTGTTGATTCACCATTGCCTTCTTGGACATGTGTTTTTCTGGGGTCACCAAAAGCACTAAAAACCATCAACGCCATTTTTGAAAGAGCTATTATCTTCTGGGAACCCAGAATCTTGGACAAAATGAGCATGGACGCAAGTGAGGACCAAGTGAGCATTTGTTTGATAGTTTCAGATAATTTGTGATGTTCCATCCTGTTCGGAATGATACCAGCTGGCTAAAGCTTCGGGATGGGTTGAAACCACAACCCAGAAGAACTTTGTTGGGTTTTGCCAACACAGTTGGATTTTCGTTGGTGATTCACCATGGTGATCCCGATGCCGGATGCCAAGGGGTATTTATCAACTGAAGTTTCTCAGCGGTGGATCGGTGGATTCGGAGGTCCAATGTTGGAGGTCTCATGATCGGCAAAATAGGCGAAACCCATGAAATGGTCAAACAATACAAAGGCAAGAGACCCCAAACAGTGCGGGGGGTATAGGAAGTCAATGTACCAGATACAAGCAACAGTAGCTATGAAACAGAAACAGATGTGGTTAGAGATGATCGGAACTGCAGCAGCAGGATCTATATAGATCTATATAGAGGAGCGCACAAGATCTTCATACAAGAACTGCCTATGCGCATCCCAGAAGAATTTTCATACAAGCATCAATGTAGAGGATCTTCAAGATCTTACTCAAGGACCTCTTTGGGGAGGATCTCAACAGCATCTCCAAAAAATCTTCTCACACGGACCTGTGTACAAGATCATGCAAAAGCCTTTGACAGCATTTGACCAGGATCTCCACAAGAGCTTCGCACAAGGAATTGTAAAATACCTTGAGCAAGATCTTCATGCCAGGGCCACCTACTTGTAAGATAATTTCACAACATCGTAATAAAGGACCCGCTGCTGCAAGAGCGGATCTTACAAGATCTGGATACAAGAGCCTCCCAAGAGCCCCCCACAACAGCTTTCATACAAGCACCTCTAAGAGTGGTATCTGCAAGCTCCTCATGCAAGGACATCTTGGAGAGGGTCGCACCAGGATCTCCACAAGATCTTCTGTTCAGGACCTGTGCAAGATCATGCAAGGAAACCTCTTAGAGAGGAATTTCGCAGGATCTCCACAAGAGCCCACTTATGCCAGAATTTACCATGAAAATTCCTCAGACCAGCGCTTGAGAACCCCGCGGCCCACAGTCTGCGCGAGCCTGCGCAGCCAAAATGCACATGGACATCTCACAAGAGCTATTTTACGCGAGAATTTTCAGGAAAAATGCCGGGGCCCAGAACCGGGGCCCACATTTTGTGCGAGCCTGCGCAGTCGAAACGCACATGGACATGTTACAAGAACCATTTTATGCGAGAATTTACAGGAAAATTGCCGGGGCCCAAGGCCCAAGATCAAGAAAAAGTCGCGTCGCAGACTTTGTGAGCCTCCGCAGTCGAAATGCACATGGACATGTCACAAGAACCATTCTATGGGAGAATTTCGGCAAGAACCCCTCAGTGTGGACACATTGTTTGGGGAACAAAGGAAGAGAAAATCAGGAAGTTTCAGGATCTATGGGCTTCAGACGCTTTGTCTCCAGGCAACTGCAATTCTTTGCTGGAACCATGTGTAACTTCATTTCTGGGAGTCTGGCTCTTGGAACTTGTCGTTCGTTGTCATCACCAGCGATTGACGCATTAGTTACAGTACATGTTGAGCCAATGTCTTTGCCATGCCAAGTTAATTTGTCCACTACTGTAGACACTGAAGGTGTTTTTTTCGGACCCAGACACCCCCAAGATAACCCACGTGGAACCAGAAGAAAATGTTGAGAGATCTAGTGTAGAATCTGATGTACCAAGTTTCCCGAAAACAATTCTGTGTTAGGGAGGAACCTCATTGAATCTTGTTGAGCACATTGCCAACATTGTACTTCACCCCTTTGGATCTGAATGAACACCTCTTCCAAAGGCCTCTCAGTTGAGCAGTCTTCATACCCCCAGTTGGTTGATTATTTTTTTGAGGGCCTTATATTATGCAATATATTGGGTATGATCATCTGCTGTATGAACGGGGAATCCCTATAAATCAATAACCAATGGATCACTTCCATCATCCGGCCATCGTGTTAATATTCTGTCAGGAGTGCCGCGATGGCTGCTTTAGATGCACAGTTCCTTGGAAAAACACGAACAGTGACCTTCTCTTGCTGGTGATAGAGGGAATACCCCAAACATGAAAAAAAACACAATTCTTAATAACAAAATCACCAAACAAATGGAAAATAGAATCCACCTAAAAATGTGATGATTTACTTGTCTATCTTTTGGGGAATTACTACAGGCGACAGGCGACTGGAAACTACCTAATTCGTGTGTATACTTGGCATCATTTACCCTCTGGTCATTTTACATGCCGACGTGATGTCCAGCCTATGGTGTGTCGCTGATCGGCAATGCCTGAGCGGTTCCCTTTTCCGATAGGAGATTTCCCAGTTCAAAACCCATAATTCGTTGTTTTTCGCAAACGCCTAAACAGATGTATAGTTGTAGTATGTTGTAGTTGTTGACACATAGATATAGTTATAATATATATATATATATATATACATATAAATATATATTGTGGTAATTACTGACACTGTGCCCCTCGTTATAAGAAGTTAGTTTGCAAACCACATTAACATAAGATAGTTAAAAGTATCATAAACCATGATTATGGGAGTTATAAACCAACTTAGCTATCGTAAACGGGGGCCCCACTTTGTAAAGATATAGAAACCATGCGCATTGAGCCATTGAGCCCTGACCACGAGGCATGACCTGCGGGCCACACCAGCGGGAGCTCCGAAGTGGCAGGAACTGTTGGCACCCTACAAGGTGGATGCGGAACATGGGGGATTTCGTTGGGTGTTTAATGGATTTTAATGGGTATTTAATGGGATAACCCTGGGATTATTTGAGTAAATTTCATCACGACCTCACTGCGACCGAGCCCTGGAATCATGGACAATGAGGGAAATCACCCCCAAATGGCCTTACTTCAGGTTAGTGAAATATGATAATTTACCCGTGGGATTATGATGGGATAATGATGGGATGATATTGTGGGAATATGATTGAATGGGATATACTTCCGATACTTTGTGGAGTTTTGGGGGGATAGAATGGGATGATATGAAAGCCAGCAATCAATAGGATCACGGGGATTTGATGGATTTTCGTGGATTTTAATATTTAATAGGATTGTCCATACTTAGCAAAGTTTTTAGGGGATAGCATGGGATGATATGAAAACCAGCAACGATATGATGTTTTTTTCATGGGATTCAATGATGTTTGGTGCCTCAGTTCCTGAGCTACATGTGTTTATGGTAAGTTGCATCTAGAGCGAACGGGGTTTATAAACCACTGGTTGGTGGTTTGGAACATTGTTTATTTTTCCATGGAAATAAGGTGACCAACTGACTCATATTTTTCAGAGGGGTTCAAACCACCAACCAGACCAACTTATACAGTATCACTCTGATATCTGCGGGCACACAAAATGTGTATACACTGTGTGTGTTTTTGTTCCATGGGCAAATTCTCAGCCGAAATCTGAGTTACTGTAGATAGCTGAGAGTTTCGACTTTGTTTCCCAGCTGAAATAAACTGAAGTATAATTTGATATTGTTCAATTAATAGAAAAGAGGTATACCCCATGTTGGGTCGTCGTTCCAATATGGGCAAGCTGAGCGTGATCAATGAGTTCCTGAAGCCAAGCCTCCGAAATCTCGAAATGTTTTACACAGGGAAGCACGATAAGTTAAAATGGTATGGGAAACTCAACAAAAACCCATCATTTGGGGATGGTTTATAGAACCCATACAAATCGTTATTTTGGGGATTGTTTGTTATCGGGTTTACCATATTACAGATATTGGCAGGTTTGGTAACATGTTGATATAGTGGAGATTGAAGATGGACAAGTATCAATGCAGGACGGGACATATTCTCCACCCAAATTTCTTGAGTGTTTGCACATGTTTGAACCATATATCATACCGCACAAATTCTGAATTGTAGTGTGTCAAACTTCACAAATCAACACTTTATCCGCGAACGCAGTCCAATTTTCAAGTGTTTAAATGTTTCAAACCTTGATTCCGCAGTCTTGATCCAGCTCTTTCCAACCAATCGATTCAATAGATATGGCTTCTGACTTCTGACCCTCAAACTTCCCAAAAGACCATGACGGGAACCATGGCCAGGTGGGAAACATCTCAGAGATTTACTACATACCCAACTGGATCTCGCAACACCGGCGATGTTTGATGATGGTGGGGGATTGCGGTCGTGTGGTGACATGCGTCTGTGAGTCAGCACGATTTTTGGATGCTTTTGGCACATGTTTTTCTAGGTGGATGTTTGTTTGGGCTAGATCATTGTCTATACCTTTGTTTAAATTTCAAACTTCACAATATAGAACAGCAACATACAATGACGAAGCAGTAGAATGTGTTTCCCTGGAACATCAACGTGGGAGATATTCCCGTGCTGTCACCCTACCAGTTGCCCGCCAGGAAAGACGAGGAGGCCGAGTTTTTCCAGATCGCGGATGGTGACATGAGAGCCTGGGAGGACGACACCATATGAAGCCCAGTTGTGGAAGGTTTATTAATGCTTGGCGGTTGAAATTGGGTATGGCGGGATTTGGCACAGGTGTGTTCTTGGAAAACCATAGCTGGACTCTGACAGGATAGTCGCCTAGAAAGTCACCTATGAAACAGGACGCATAGCAACGGGACAAAACTTGGCTCTGGCACTTTTTGGCCTTGGAGCCTTGACTGCTCTGTGTGCCCGTGGTTCACATCCCCACTTGAAGGGTTTGTATCTCTGCTGAACTCCCGGCAAAAGGAGAGGGATCCAAGGGATGTTTGGGTCTTGTTCATGCTTTGTTCCATCCTCCATTAAAACATGTCTGTATGTCATTGTGTTTGATGTTTCATTGTGTTTCATTGTGTTTCATTGTGTTTCATAGTGTTTCATAGTGTTTCATAGTGTTTCATTGTGTTTCATTGTGTTTCATTGTGTTTCATTGTGTTTCATTGTGCTTCATTGTGCTTCATTGTGTTTCATTGTGTTTCATTGTGTTTCATTGTGTTTCATTGTGCTTCATTGTGCTTCATTGTGTTTCATTGTGTTTCATTGTGTTTCATTGTGTTTCATTGTGTTTCATAGTGTTTCATTGTGTTTCATTGTGTTTCATGGTGTTTCATTGTGCTTCATTGTGCTTCATTGTGTTTCATTGTGTTTCATTGTGTTTCATCGTGTTTCATTGTGCTTCATTGTGCTTCATTGTGTTTCCATGTTTTTTTCCCATAAAACCTGCATTGAGTTCGGGGATTTCCCCATGGGACACATATATTTCATGGGGATGCCGACAGGACATGCGGACACGCTCATCCCAGGAGTGGGGCGCAGGCAATGGCGTTTCGTTGTGTCCACATGCCGAAAGATTCCGAAAGATGATGTATACAGTATGGTAAAGTACATACATACATTACATCACATCACATTGCATTGCATTACACAACACAACATAATATTACATACATGCATACAATACAATACAACACAATACAACACAATACAACACAATACAACACAATGCAATACAATACAACACAATGCAATACAATACAATACAACACAACACAACACAATACAACACAACACAATACACTACAACACAATACAACACAATACAATACAATACAACACAAAACAATACAATACAACACAATACAATCGAATACAACACAATACAATACAACACAATACAATACAATACAACACAATACAATACAACACAACACAATACAATACAACACAATACAACACAATACAATACAATACAACACAAACCAATACAATATAACACAATACAATAGAATACAACACAATACAATACAATACAACACATACATACATGGTTTGATTCTATGTATGCAGGCGTTTTTCGTCCTTGGATGATCTTGGGTGTGTTTCCATCTTGATCTTGGAAATCAATCTGTGCGCCAACTTATTGGATGGTATCGCCCAAGCTGTCACAAGTGCACACCCCAATAAAAAACACAAAGATCAAAGCAGTCACCCCACAATTGATAGATACGGTATATAGCTGATTGGTGGTTTGGAATATTTTTTGTTTTTCCATATATTGGGAATGTCATCATCCCAACTGACGAACTCCATCATTTTTCAGAGGGGTAGGTCAACCACCAACCAGATAGGTTGGAAACCTTGAAATTATGAAGTAACAATCATCTACAAGATCCTGGAGCAGGTCTTCCATCCTGGCCAGCCGTGTCAGGTGACAGATGCACCTGCGGAAGGGGCTTAATGTTCGGCCCTTTCGACATTTCTGTCATTTCGACCTGATCGCAATGTGCTTCAGTGCTCAAGATGGTACCCTCTGGGAAACTAACACAGCTATGGAAAATCACTATCTTTAATGGGTAAATCCACTATTTCTATTGCCATTTTCAGTAGCTATGTTAGTTTACCAGAGGGTATAGTTTAACATGATCTCAACATTTCAGCTCGTCTTTTTTTCACCAGGATTCCAGGTGCCTGCAATATGTTTCCATCCGGCCACGTGGTAAGGCGTATGCCATTGCCTGAATCGCAACAGAAGTGCTGATGCTCAGCCTGTCAGCGCTCCGGGACGGACGGAAGTCCTCGGAAAAACTCTCAGAAAATGATGATCTAAGGCAACTCTATATCTGGTTGGTGGTTTGGAACAGTTTTTATTGTTCCATATATTGGGAATAATCATCCCAACTGACTAAGTCATATTTTTCAGAGGGTTAGGTCAACCACCAACCAGGTCATAAGAGAAGATTTAGTTTGGCTCAATGTGCGGCCTGGAAACCAGGCAAGTTTGCCGCAAGAATTCCCCATTATCTCAGCTTCAAAAAGACCAGAATCCTTGAGGCCTTGAGGGTACTTGGATGATCTTGGATGTGCATCCCAGTTAGTAAGTGGCATATGTCATAGAATAATATAGAATACAACAGAATATGTTTCTATAGAATTATATAACATAATATAACCCTATAGCAGGCTGGTTGTTGGTTTGGAACAGTTTTTATGTTTCCATATATTGGGAAGGTGATCATCCCAACTGACGAGCTCCATCATTTTTCAGAGGGGTAGGGCTCAACCACCAACCAGATATCTTATCCTTTGATATCCTTTGGGGCTATTGGGGATGATCATAAACCTAGGTAAATCCTAATGATGGTTAGTTAGGGCTGACTGTATATTATTGTTGGGGGCTATTGGGGCTATGGTAGGGCTGACTGTATAAATAAATATATATTGGGGCTATATAATTATTAACCATCATTAAGCATATAATAACCATCATCATTAACCACATATGAACAGTATATGAACCACATATGGGTGTGGATCAATACCTATTAATACCATTTTTAGTGGGTTATTCACATCCATAAATCCCAGCTATTTTGATGTGAACTACAGGGGTACTATTGGTTTTGACACACTGCCATATTAACCACAAAGAAATCCACATGAGTAGGGCTATCCCTGAATCCCATGGGATGACACTCCAAGGCTGGCAGATGCCCTTCATCAGCTGGGCATCTTCGATTCGGCTCTGTGCCCCGTCGACAAATCGGATTTTTTTTCGAGGTCAAAGAAAAAACACATTAGACTTAGTGGTTGATGGTTAGAGGCTTAGAGGTTGATTAACCCAGTGGTTAGTGGTTCATCCCAGTTAGTGGTTAATTTAGTGGTTTATCCCAGTTAGTAAGTGGCGTATAACTAACTTATAACCCCTGTTAGACAGTTGGTAGTGATTAAGTGATGGTTAGAGGTTGATTAATGGTGATTGATGGTTATATAATGGTGAGTACCTGATAATATAAGCTGATGGGTTAGTTGGTGGTTCATCCCAGGTAGTAAGTGGGTTATAACCCAAGTTATGAGTGAACTCACCCTATACTTACTAACTGGGATGAACCACCAAGTACACATGGTCTTTTGTTAAACATTCCATTGTCTCTTGTTTCCCGTTCTCATGGCTGTACTGATGTTTGGAAGCTGCTGCGCAAATCAAAAAAAATCATTTGGGCATGAGTCGTATTCAAATTGTGGCAGTGGGATCCGACTGTGGCTACTTCGAGGATCTTTCCAGTGGACAGTGGATGTAACTGGTTAGTAACCATGGTGAACGTACGTCCCCTAACAGTCGGGTTATCTCATATATAGTCGGGTTTTTACCCCACTTATCAGTTGTTAAGCGGGATGATCCTCCAAGTCTACTTGGGTCAAGCCTGATTTCAGGGCCCCAACGCTCAGGTATCCCATGAATTCGGTCCGCATCAACGGCTACCGGCCAGATGCCTTAGATGCAAACGCACCGACAGGTGAGTCCAGCGTGTCATGATGGGGTCACCCCAAATTCGGATCATTTGTGTCCAGTCCGGCACCATTTTTGGGTTATAAAATGTTATAAACAAACACACTGTTCGCCCGTTCACCCCCGCGAACGCCACCCAGACCGATGAATCTGGGTGAGACGAGCCGCTTGCAATTTTCAGAACCGACCATTACCAGGGTTTGTTTTATCAGTTGAGGATCTACTGGCAGGATCACCCCGCTTTCTTTGTAACGGTCATATCATTCTCAGACCATGTCATATTATAATGTATTATATAGAATTATGTGAATCTATATAGATATAACCCATATGCTCCATGTATGGTATATTTACCTACATTTGGGTGATTTCTAGGGCAAATGTTAGCATATATATATATATACCATACATGGATCCTATGGGTAATGCTGAAATATGCTTAATGTATAAACCAGTTCTGGGATTCGCCGGATTCGTTTTGACTTGGACATCCCAAGTCAGGCCTGGGCAGGGCATCTTCCCCCACTGCGACGGACCGGTCTACTATCCCAAAGCCTGGCCGGCACGGCTTGGAGTGGAACCGGTGTATGAAGGCACCCGAGGTGGCCTAGGTCCTATGGTTTTTATTGGTTTTTATGGTAGATATATCACTGATTGGTAGTGACTGGAACCATGGAATTTTATGATTTCCATTCAGTTGGGAATGTCATCATGACAAAATGACGAACTGACGAACTCCATCATTTCTCAGAGGGGTAGGTTGAAACCACCAACCAGATCATGATATCTTGAACGAATTAGTCATGGGGTTTCATAAACCAACTTATCGTGGGGCACCAGCTTGTGGGAAGGTCACCAAGCGAAAAGAACAGGGGATGTTAGACTTCAACAATCAGTGGAAACAGCGGATTTGTAGCCATCAAGCATGGGGATTTAGCTAACACACAACAGGGATCAGCCACAAACAGAGATCATTTTGTTTAGTCAGCAAAGCTGCGGTTACTTGCTGGAAGACGTTACTAGAACGAATGCACACATAGAAACATGGTCCTCCTACGTAGGAACTCATCTCTTTTGATCTCTCTGTTTTTTTTCCAGCAATTTGGCTTTGTTTGAACATGGGGTACCCCCAATTGACATGTTTTTTTCACCACTGTTTCCATTGTTGGCCACGTTTTTCATTGTTCAGCCTCAAAAAGTGGCCCTACAAGGGGTTGATCATCAAAGCATCACCTCTTTCCAGCGCTGGTCCGTGGGTTGAGTATGTCAGCTGATGATTCTGGTTGATGCTTTCATCATGATGCTGTTAGATGCTCTTAGCATGTTTCAGCCAAGTGTGTGTTTTGGTCTTTTGCTTGGAACACTTTTTCAGACAGACTAGTCTGTTTGGGGATGGAAAACAAGGGGCCAATCATGTGTTCATGTTTATGATTATTTCGTTTCAGCCACACCTTTGTTCAGATGTTTGGCTGAGTTGTGACTTCATGACAATTATGACGATGCGCTGATACGTCCAGCTGTCCAGCTGCGAGAGAATGCTTCAGCATGACCATCGTGATATGGGTTTGTCTATGGTTGTCTCCAAATTGAACTGGGACAATTGTGATAAAGCATCAGAGATCATCAGAGTGTGGTGTTTTCGCCGATATGTTCGCTATTTTCAGACAACCTCATGCTGCGCAATCGCCTTGCAGTTCGCCCATCCTGTGGCCATTTCAGCTTCAAAGAACGAACCAATGAGGTACGATACGAATGGCTGCAGTTCGCAACCCCAACACGCGAGTTGATGTGTTTCAATAAGGTTAGATGTTATTTAGGAAAACACTACTATAATTGGGATTATGATCACAAGTATTTGGGATGATGATCATGAAGATCTCCCAATGTCTATTTTGGGATGCCGTTGAAAAAAACCACCGATCAGAAACAAGGTAATAGGGCAAATCAGGGCAATCAGGACCCGGGCCGGGCTTAAACTTATAATCCAGCTATTTGCCAATCCTTTAAACGTTCAGATAAGCCCCGGCCCTTTGCAGATGATTTTCCCAAGGAATTCTGGTGATTTTCCACCAGAGCATTTTTTGAGTTCAGCTGAATCATCCTCGTCTCGGTGGTCTCAGTGTTCTCATGGTAGTCTTGTTGCCATATATCTTCTCTTCAACCAATTCTATAGGACAAGGGTGATTCCTTTGGATGTCAAAGGGCACCCCTACTGGTATTTTACAATTTCAAAGTTCAGCAAGTTCAGCAAGAAACAATCCCATATATGCTAACATAAAGGGGGTATATTGATGGGATCCATGTCACCATATATAGCATACATGGATCCTATGGGAATGGTTCATCTCAATCATCGCACCTGTGATCCCTCGGACCGGAGACCTATTCCCTACGTGTCATCTCACGGCCAAAATGGTCGGGCAAAAACGGTCACCATGCGACGGCTGAACTTCTTTGATCGCCATGTGGTGAAGCAGGACATGTAGTGACGGCGGTGACATTTATGGTTGGAACATAGGGAAAACCATGGGAAAACCATGGGAAAACCATGGGAAAATGGTGATTTTTATGGACAATCACCATTTTTTAATGGGTATATAAATGTTTATGGCTGGTTGGTGGTTTTGAACATGGCTTTCATTTTCCCCAATAGTTGGGATGATGATCCAATCTGACGAACTCCATCATTTTTCAGAGGGATTGAAACCACATCAAGTTGATGCTGGGAAATCTCATGATGTTTATCTGGTTGGTGGTTTGGAACCATGGAATTTTATGATTTCCATATATTGGGATTTTCATCATCCCAACTGACGAAGTCATCTTTTTCAGAGGGGTAGGTCAACCACCAACCAGTTATGGAATTATATGGAAAGGGTGGCATAGGTGACCAGGGATGTGAACGGTTCATGTCATGTTGCACTGCTGGGAACTGAAGATTTATCAGATCTGGGACTCATCAGTTTCCCCAGTAAAATAGTAAAGTTATAGCATTTTGGAGGTCAATTGCCTATTTTCAGAGACATCAATATTGGTCAATCACCTTGTTCATCCAATTTCCCGAACAATCAGGATCTTCATTCCTAAATGTCTATGGATCAATACCTATACATACCATCTTTAGAGGGATGAACATCCATTTACCAGCTATTTTGATGTTCACCAGCGGTACAAGGTTTTGACCCATCCCCAAAATCACCATTTGTCCCCACTCAAAATCACCATTTTCCCCAGCCGAAGCATGGCTGGTCCCAGGAGGGGAGCGATGTTCATCCCGGCGTCCAGAAGTTAAATGTCACTGGTTATGTCAAAATAGCTATTGAAAATGGTCATTTATAGTCAGTTTTCCCATTGAACATGGATCGTTTCCATAGTTTTTTTGTATGTTTAGGGGCTCATGTGATATCATCTAGAGATTTTTCCAGTAGAATTTATGCTATGGTGATCTGGTGATCATGATGATCTCTCCGAAAAAGGATCAGATCATATATACAATTTATCGTATTTATATATAATATATATTTTTTACCAAATTTTAGGGGTATCCCTTAATATTTTTCGGGACCACTGAAAAGATTACCAAGATATATATATATATATGATATGCTGTGATGTACGATATATATATATATACACACCTGCAACATCCACCTGTGCTATCTTTTGACCTCTTAGCAAAGAGTACAAAATTTCAGCCCCTTAAAATAAAAAAACGCCCCTGGCAGTTTTGTTGAGCAAGAAAAGTGTCCTTGGAAGATCATCCCTGGGTCAGATCCAAGTAGTTTTATTCCAAGTTGTGTTTCCAATGCTACAACTGTTGGATACTGTTGGTGCCTGCTACTAGCAGAAAATCAGCGACTGAAAAGCCTGTATGACATGCCAGTGTGGGATGAGCAAGTTGCTAGTATGCTATGAAAGAGGGCAAAGCAAGACAAGAAAACCCATAAAGCCAAAGACAGGTGAAGTGGGAGCCATGGTCCCAGTGTCAAAAAATCAGAACCGCATCGCTCAATTTGAGCCATGGCGCGTTGTGTGCGCCCATGGTTTGTCACCCTTATCATACCCGAAAAGCCTCGAATTTACGCCTTTTACCCGGCAATTTGCGCCTCTTAAAAGCGTAGGATTTTGGCCAAAATGAAACCAGTAATTGGATGATCCCTGGTTTTGTCAGGAACTGATCATGCCACAAAATTGTTATTCGCCGTCGCAGTTGATGGTAAGCCTATCAAGCCAACCGTGTCGTGCCAGGAAAAACGTGTCACACGAGAGTATCTTATACCCTCTGGTAAACATACAACAAAACTATGGAAAATCACCATGTTTAATGGGTAAATCAGCTATAAATGGCCATTTTCAATAGCTATGTTAGTTTACCAGAGGGTAATATCGTCTTACATATGATGCATACTCTGGGCATGCAGTAGCAGCCCATGAGCACAGCTTTACCCGGCAACAAGGGTTCTGTGATTTGTGAATTATTCAGCCTTGCCCCTGAAACATCTTCGAACTTTAATAGGAAACTGGCGTCAAACCTACTACAAGACATTTGTGATGATAGAACGCTCCAAAAGTCAAGAAACGCCTATAGATAAAAAGGCAGATTTGGGCTAAGGGGCAAAAAACGAGACCCTCAGGAACATCTAGGTATGTATATATATATATATTATATTATATTATATTATATTTTATTCTATATTATATTGTATATACAGTTATATGCACATGACATCAATGATCATGGTCCATGGTCATGTGTTAGATGTTCAGTACGTCTATCTTCAGATCTCTTCTGGTCGGTGTTTTTCGGTGTTTTTCAGTGTTCTGGCCCATCAGTTCAGAGGAAGTTTGTGAAGAACTACGCGCTTGGCATTAACAACTACCGGGTATGGTAATTACCCTCTGGTAAACAAAATAGCCATAGAAATAGTGAATTTACCCATTAAATATACGTAGTGATTTTCCATAGTTTTTTGTATGTTTACCAGAGGGTAAACATGGCTATGGGACATAAAACCACTTTCGGTAAATCATCGAAGAAATCCATGATTTATAAGTGCGCCAATTTCCATAGCCACTGTTAAATCATCTGGTTGGTGGTTTCAAACATTTTTTTCATTTTCCATTTCATATATGGGATGTCATCCTTCCCATTGACTTTCATATTTTTCAGAGGGGTAGGTCAACCACCAACCAGAAATGATCAAAAGTGGGGAAGAAAAACATGGCGAAAAAACCGGCGATCCAAAATCATGATGCCCCGGCCCCAAGGTGCACAGCGCCTGTGGCACCAGCGACTCCTTGTGGCTGGGCGAAGCTCAAGGCGAGATCAGGCGGAAAGCTGAGATTTCCCTGCCTTGGTGATGCAGCCAAAGGCCTTTACCAGTCTTAGTTGCTAATAACCATTTATTTGATATAAGTCTGGTGAAAAATGATCATAATGATCAGTTCCATTTATTTGATACCAGTGATAAGGCGAATAAATGGACTTATCATTCCAGAAATGGGGTGACTTGCCGACTTATAACTGGTAAAATGCCAGAACTGTGGGTCCGAATTCCTGGATTAATATGGTAGTTTCGTGGCTGAGAAGCCAGTAGACTGTCAGGGAATGAAGAACATAGATGTCCCAAATTCCCATTGGTTGGTTGATTAATAGAGGGGTTTGAAGAAACCCCTTTAACAACAGGTCCATGATGATAGATGGTATACCAAACCGGCACCTCTATTTTTACCAAAAGGACATTATTGATGAAGAAAGACTGCCACAGAAGTGACATTCTAGAGGAGTGACGACCATAGCATTGACAGACTGAAGTTATTTCTTACAAGAACAGCAGGATCAAGTTCCTTTTATCGATTTCAGATTTTGACAGACTGGAGCACCATGGTTTCAAGAGATGCAGATTCTGGATTTTTGTTGATCCGGCTCATACTTATATATATATAAATAATGTACCTCAATCATTGAATTGGAGGTTTCCTAAAATCGGGGTACCTCCTAAATCATCCATTTTCAATCATGTTCATAGGATTTCCCATGAACTAAGCCATCCAGTGCTCGCTTGGGGTACCAGTTATGGAAACCTCCACTGCCCCAGTTGCGTCGCCCAGTCGACCTCAGGCGATTGGACGGACAAGGCCGGCTATCCGTGCCCGCCAAGGTGCCCTGGATTCGTTGAGTGGCTGTTTCTGATGTTCTTCCCAGAACACTCATTGAGGTGGGAATCCAAATGGGGAAATTCATGGAAGTTCGGAAGATCTGAAGAAAAAAACTTGAATATCCTTGAATCCAATCCAGCCAGTTGATTTCCCTAACGGAACAAGTTTAAAGTTTTTCTCGATGTCAATATATAGTGCAAGTAGGATCCTTTGGGGGAATTGTTCAAAGCCTGTGGAGAGCAACTCCAAGGTTTTTGAGCAAAAGTTGCTGGGCCTTTGCGTGCGAAGCTCGATCGCGGCTTCGGCACAGCTGGGCGTTGAGTGGAATACTCCCCCCCAAAAAAATGGAGTACCGTTTGGTTATAACATAGCTATGGACAATGGCCCATTTATGGATGATTCATGATGATCTACCTATTAAAAATGGTGTTTTTCCATGGCTACGTTCAATAACAAGATGGTATTTTTAAAGGGCTTTTTCTATGCAAAACCTACTTGAGATGATCGTACTATCCAATTCCATTTTCTTTTAGGGGCAAGGGTCCTTTTGTCAATCCCATTTGTTCCTGGATTTAATTCTGATATTCAGATGCGCCGATTCCTTTTGTCAATCCATTCGCTTCAACAGCAAGAAGTAAGTCATCGTTGGGGGTTGATTAAAAAAAGGGGTCTCCCCAAAATCCCATTGTTTCAACATGTTTCAATCCTCAGCCATTTGGGTCATCTTCGTAACTCCGTAGCTGGCTCAGACACATGACCCAGAGAAAAGGACCCAGGATGACCCAGGCATCATTGCGACCTCACTGTGACCTCACTGTGACCTCACTGGAATAGGGAAATATCATGAAATATCCTCATTTCAGGTCCTTGAACTACTATATATAATAATTTACCCAGACATATACCTCTGGTCATTTAACGTAGGGAACTGGAAGAAAAAAAGATCACTATTTTTGATAGGTCAATCATATTTTTTTTCATCGAACTAAACGGGCCATGGCTTCCATAGCTGTGTTAAATAGCCAGAGTGTACAAGCCATGAATCTAGGCCATATACCTTTTGCTTATTTCACATAACTATGGAAGCCATGGCCCATTTAGATCCATTTAGTTCGATGATTTATGATGATTTACATACATATATATATATATATGATTTATATGATATTTTTATGATGATTTACATATGATTTATGAATGAACATTATTATGACATCTCTATTTTCCGTCACTGGAATGATGGGAGAACTATGAAAAACAATGCCTTGTTGAGATGAGTTAATTGCCAACGATTTACACCTATATATATACGGCGATCATATTGATGCTATCATTCAAAGCCATCTATAGCTGGAGTATATCATTACCCATATGCTCCATTTATGGAATATTTACCAACATTTGCCCTAGAAATCACCCAAATGTAGGTAAATATACCATACATGGAGCATATGGGTTCTGGCGATGACAGTCGTAAGCCACTTACGATTCCTGGCACCTCCAAGTCGGGATTGGTAAGTTCTTGGAGCGAAACAGCGAAAGCTCTTTCGCTAGGCACCAGGTGCCAGTGAAGATGTATATTCGAAGGAAGTTTAGAAGTCAAACTTCCGACATTATGGACAGATGAAAAGCAGAGACGGGAAGAGACAGAGAGAGGAGAAGAGTAGAAGAGAGAAGATCAGAGAAGAGAAAGAGTCAGAAGAAAGAAGCTCAGATGCGCGAACAGGTAGGAAAGTCGCGAAACACTGTGTTTTTCCAATGATTGTGGCTCCGGAGGGTCGAAAAGTAGGCTCGCTAAAACGGGTGCGGAGCCATCTGGCCAGATGAGAGATGAAAAAGTGCACGCCGTTGTGGCGCGAAGCACATTTGCAAGTGAAAAAGCTAAGAGATGTCGAAAAAGTGCACGCCGTTGTGGCGCGAAGCACATTTCGAAGTCAAAATGTACAAAACACACCAGGTCCGGGCCACTTTTGGAAGTTGCGATATCGAAAAAGTGCACGCCGTTGTGGCGCGAAGCACATTTCGAGGTCAAAATGTACAAAACACCACATGTTCGCGCCACTTTTGGAGGTTCAGATGTCGTTTCGCGTGGCAGGCGCAAGGGATTGTGCACCTTGTCAAAAGTGAGCA